>Ga0213869_10000231_pt1 | contig 46753 bp, 59 predicted proteins | sample PICome_10_FD_160083 | JGI IMG/M metagenome (GOLD analysis project Ga0213869, IMG submission 160083) | Coastal seawater microbial communities near Pivers Island, North Carolina, United States - PICO132 | ecosystem: Environmental > Aquatic > Marine > Coastal | place: USA: North Carolina...
TGATACTATTTTTTGCATTGTGTATATCTTACCGTATCGTTCAACTGCTTCTGCGACATCTTTAATATCGTTGTCGGGCCATTCAGGAAACGAAACGCTCCATCCATATTTAACTGCATCGGTTACTAGTTGTTCTCCACTTTGATCCTTGTCAGGAACAACTATAACTTCACGTTGTAGACTGTTAATAAGCATACTCTGTTGATCGTTTACTTCATTACGTAATACTGCTACACCGCCTACACTAATAGCGTCAAACGGTCCTTCTACTACAATTACAAACTGTCTATCAAAGCCTTGACCATCTAAGTTAAACACATAGCCTGGTTGACTGTCTGTGATGTATTTAGGTGAGCCGTTGCCTAGTTTACGAGCAGTGTATCCGACTATGTCCCCTTGATAATAAAATGGAACTATCAGCCTTGACTTGTATGAGCCTTCACAGGTCCACATAAAGTCGTAGTCCTCAATATCAAGGCCACGATCGTTAACTATATACTCAACGGCTCGAATGAACTCTGGATCTAATCCATCTGGTTCGAGTGCTTTCCAATCATGCCACTCCATTATAGGTTTAGCACCAACTGGCAGTTCTTTCTTTTCAAAAACAGGCAACTGTATAGTAGGTGTTCCACCGTCTATGACGTGCTCCTCTTTTATACGTAGTGCCTCCAAAGCAATTTTGGTTATCTCTGAATTTGGCATTCCAAACCATCCAAGTAGTTTCTTCATCTTGTAGGATAAGTTTCTACCCGGAATGAATGATGCTGTATAGCCACAGTTAAAACAATGATAACTCACTGTACCGTCTCCATTAAACATTATTCCACCACGCTTACGTTTGTCTGTGCTTTCGCCGTTATGAACACAGCATGGAGCATCAAAAGAAATCCACCCACTAGGGGTTTGCTTTCTTTTTGCAGGCAAGGTAGTCGTAATGCTAGATTGTATCGAATTCATATTACTAGTTTAACTTCTAACTAGTACTTTGTCAAGTGTTCCGGTGTTCGAATTGTCAGGTAAATGCTTTATTTTGAAGTAATTATATACTCCTGTAACATTAGCATAGCCTATTGTGTCTTGGTTTGTTAAACTAATAGTATTCAAGTCTACCCAACTAGTATCAGCAGTAACTTGGCTGTCTAACGTTCCTTGTATTGTAACATCGCCAGTGTATGCATTACTATAGTGTGTAAACGTATGTATAGCATTGTTGCGTTTGTACTCTGCTTGTGCATCTACAATACTACTAAAGTATTCTGTAATCTGTCCGCCATATGTATAAAAATGTGATGTGGTAGGACGAGTAAACTCTGTGTTTGGTAATTCAACACTGTTTGTAAATGCAGGATATACATGGTCAACAATTTCTAAAGTACCAGCAACGCCGTAGTGTGTGTTCGCATAAGTTGCATGATTACCCGAACCGCCAATAGTTCTAGTAACACTAAACTTATAAAACTTGCTTACTAAAGACGCCGTATCGCTCTCTGTAAGCGTGATTGTAGCAACACCTTTTGTAGATGTTGTACTGCCGTCATCAAGTGTTGTACATGCTTTTTGTAGGTGTACAGCACCGGTTTCTTTGTTCACTAAATTAAACGTTAGTGTTTCGCCATTGATGTCTAACGGCTTCTGGTCTTGGTTTTTAACGGTAAATTTAATGGTGTTCGTAACACCCTTAACTACCTGAATATCTTTCTGGTACATTGGCGTATATCCTTGTTTTACGGTCCCGTCCAAATCACTGAACAAGGTAAATCCGGTTTCATAAATATATATGGGTAACTTATGCATATTGAGTTCATCCTATAATACTATTTATTGGAAAGACATGACAACAGTACAAGAAGATTTACAAGAAAAGTTTCCGTTTTTAAGTTGTTTAAAACACGGTGATAATGAATACGTTGGTATAATCATTAACCAAGATTCGAGTGTTACAAGTATATATGATTATTCTACATGTAACAACGATGCACAAAAACTACGTCTACTAGAATGTGGCGATAGTTGGTGGTGGGAGTCTAATAGAAAAATACCAATCAACATCTTTATGAAACAAGATATGGCGCCGTTCAGAAGTCTTATTAAAACGTTTGCGACAAAAGATGTAGAATTATTATTTGGGCCTATGGTTAGATTAAATGATATAACTGAAAAGAGAATTAAAAGAAAAAGTATTCAGTTAATAAGAAAAATTAAATAGAATTTGTATTTTTATACTTTAACCAAGAAAAATAATCCACAACTAGAAACTGCAACAATATACCTAAAGGTGCTAACGTTCCTCCGAACAGTACCCACGGAAGAAAAAACATCCACAACAAAAGCCTAAACAGATACTTCATAACAAGTTCATTAGGTACAGCCCATGTCAACCATGGACCTGGATCTTTAATATTTTTTGGTCTATAATCTTCAAACTCATAATGCATTAGAACCTTCTTTCTCTTACACTAGCACAGTCTACACAAAGTTCTACACCAGGTACTAGTTGTTGTCTTGCTTTAGGTATTTCGTTACCACATTCAATACATTCTTCTAGACTTGGTTTTAGTTTTTGTTTGGCTAGTTTCTCCCTATGCTTCCTTATTACTGCTTCGTTCTCTAGTAATGCACTTACTTGTGCAATCTCTTGTTCTTCGTGTGTATCATTATTAAAAACAAACTGTTCTTCATTATTCATATATTTCTTCACAGATTAAATTCATATGTACCACAATCGCATGTGCGTAAGCAACTGCGTGTGCCTTCTTAAAGTAGTATTCATCCCCTGTTGGTTTTGTCCACACTTCGTTCATTATTGTTTGCCAGTCTTTGTTTGCTAGATGTCTCTTGGCTGGTCTTATTATTGCTAGTGTCGCCGCTAATTGTTCTACCGAGTTGGGTTTCAATACTTTCAATAGTTCGTTGTGCCCGTTTAGATGAAAGACTCTTTCGCTGAAGTCTTCGTGTTCCAGTAGTTCCCATAATGGTTCCTTCTCCATTAGTTTAAGTAAATGTTCTTCGTTCTTAACATGCTCGTATATATGAACATTAAGCATATCAACTTTAAAGTAACCTCGTTCATCTGCAACCTTATGATCTAAAGTACAGCGTTCAGTAAACGGATCTATAGGAGCATTGTGAAAATACACTCCTGTGTTGTGTTTCTTTAATTGATCTTTTTCGTTACGTGATGCTTTAATATGCTTAAACTTTGTTAGCACATTGTCACGATTAAAAAAGTCTAAATCAATATCAGGCATTTTTCTTTTGCTTTGCTTCGTACTCGTCTTTTAGTTTTTGTAAGTGTGGAGGCAAATCCCAGCCAAATACTGCCGCTAGTTGTCCGCCGCTGTTTTCCCAGTCTGAACTTTTAATACCTTTTTTCATACCAAATCCTAATCCGCCTTTTGTTTTATTGTGTATCTCTGGATCATATTGTGAATGATCCGAATACTTGTTACTCTGTTTTTTCATAAGCCTGTCTGTCATTTGCGATATCTCTTGCTAGTGCTTGGATATCCTGAATAAGTTCATCTATTTGATGTTCTTGTTCATTGGTTCTATTCCTTTTTGGAATATCATATTTAAGTCTACGTAAGTTCATAGATTTACTATACATTACGTTTACTTTATCACATAGTTGACTGATCTTGTGTAGCATCAGTAACCTCCTCTTCCTCTATAACATCTACATTATATACTGGAAATCCACTTCTGTCAAATGTTCTTTTGTCATCTGTAACATAAATGTGTGATTTAAAATTGCCATCTTTGCCTTCAACTACTATACTCTTTTGTGTGATTGATCCTTTGTATTCTGTACCGTCTTTTTGGATCAAACGTAGTCTTAGATGTCCTCCTCCATATATGCGATCAATTGGTTCTCCGTTACGCACATTACTTACTATACGCCATTCGCCGTTTTGTTCTTCAGTCAATTTGAGCCTCCTTAATAATTTCTTTAGTTAGTTCTACATCAACAGGTTTTGCTTTAAACTGTCTTGTCCAAAAAGGAACATCTAATGCTGGCTCAACTATTGCTAGTTGTTCGTCATTAAAGTTTTGCAACATTGTTTGTCCTGTTTTTGAGTTCAATAAGATCCAAGGACTAATTAGTCCGTTTCTAATATCACTTACAGCACGATTAATACCGCAATATCTAAAGTAATCATTATACTGTGCATCTTGTTTATCTGCCCATTCCATCATTGTTTTTACACTGCGTTCAAGTGCAGATTCAGTTGGCTCTATCTTAATCATTTCAAACAAGTACTTGTCATACAGTTCGTCACGACACCAATGATCTAATTTTACATTTGATTTAATAACAAAGTCAATAAACTTTTCTGGATACAACGGATTAATGTTTGTGGTAAAACTACCAAACTTTACAAATGCATTATAGTAACTGCTTTTGCAAAACTCTGCATATGTTTTCTCTTTGCTTCGTTGTACCATTACATAAAACTTATTAAATGCTAAGAATCCTACTTGTACACGCTTCTCGTCTTTTTGTAAGTATCGACGTTTAGGCTCACACATATGCGCCATCAGAGTTTTTTCTTTTTGAAAACTCTTACCACAGTGTACACATTTAAATTCTTTATTTTGCATTTGGATCATGGTCTTTAATGTATTGGCTTTGTTCCTTCTTTGACATAATACTTGATAATAGTTCTGCATCATCTAACTTCATATTTGGATTTTTATCTAACAACGTTTGTGTAAATTTGTTCTTTGCTTGTTTCTTAGGAGCCGCTTGGTATGTATGAAAGAAGTTTTCATATGCTCCGCACATTGCCATTAGTTTCCATAACAAGCCTTTATGATTCTTACTCAATGACCAATGATGTTTATTAACAAATTCGTTACACATTTCTAAATAATGTTCTTGAAAAAATCTATCACCTTTAACACTACTTACATAACGCATAGCAATAAATGGAGCAAACAACTTTTTATCGTCATCGCTGAGTCTATTATACCATTCTTTGTCACGACGGTCAACTGCACCTAGCATTGCTTTTAAATCTAAAAACTTTTTCTTCTGTGCCATTAATCTTCCTCTATGCTTATGTTGTATACTAGTTTAACTTCTTTTAATAAATTTTGCAAGGTTTTATTTCCTTCTTCAGCCATTGATTGTATCAATTCAAAGTCGTGCCATTGTATATACCAATCAGGATATTTTGGTTCTTCTATACAAATACGCTCACCTGAATCTGTATCTCGTTCGTACACAGTTTTTCCTCCGTCCGGTGATTCGTATATCTTTACCATTTAATCCTTTAATAATCTTTTCTTCATATCCCTATAAGCATTTACAAATTTACTTTTTATATTAAGTTCATTCATTCTATAAACTTCTTTTAGTTCATCTGTATTTTCGCTTACGTTAAGTTTCCAGTCATCTCTTTTAACCGGCATGTACATACACAACGGTGTTCCTCTTTCTAGTGTGTATCTACCATAACCTTTCATAGCCATTTGCTGATTCATTGCATGATGTATATCACTGTATATTGCACCCGGTAACACATCAAATGGTTGATCGTAGTGATAAAACATTGGTAGTTGAAGTACATTATATCCAGGCGGTGTCTTTACTTTCCATGGACAAACTGCCTTTAATATAAACTTATAGTCTGTGTTTGCATGTTCTAAAAACTGATTTTTATGATGTCCTTCGAATATAAATTCTGGATTACTTGCTTTGTATCTAAAGCCTTGTTCCTGTATTTCAACTTCTAAGTCACACCATAAAGGTACAACAAATGCATTAGCAAACATGTCAACTATAGCAGGGCATCTTTTAAATGTTCCTTGGTCTTCTACACGAGGATCACCAACTCCACTAAACTGAGGCATGCTTTTAAACCAACTAGGTAGATATTCGTTAGCACGTTTAATAGGTACTATCTTTTCTACTCCGTCAACTACACTCCAAAAAGTGATTTCAGTATCATTGTTGGTTTTAAAATTTAACATTACTTAATTTGTGTACCTACTGTTCGTCTTACAATGTCATCGTGATTAAACTCTGCCCAATACAATTCAAATGCAACACCATCTTCTAAGCCTTCAAACTGATGTATCTTACCTGGCTTCACTTGTGTAAATTGTCCTGCTTCAAGAATAGTTTCATCAACTAGTCCTTCTTGATCAGCATCTTGCCATACACGCACAATCATCTTTCCTGACTCTACATAGAAGCCATTCCACTTGTAACGATGCTCATGTTCTGAACATTTGAATCCTGCTTTGTATTCAATACGGTGAAACTCTAGTACACCGTTTGCGTGAATCAATTCTGTTTGACCCCAAATTTTTCCTGCTTTCATAGTCATATAGTCCTTTCTCCTTATTACCAGACTAAACTAAAATCAATTAGTTCGCTTTGTCTACTTACTTCCTTTACAAAAAAAGCACAATTTGGATCTTTCTTTTTTTGTATTGGTGTTGTTAATAACTGTCCATTTTTAAGTTTTGGAAAATAAAACTTTACATCTTGATAAACGTTAATAACGTCTACTGGAAGAAAATTAGGACGGTTACTTGTTAGTGGGTTAAAGCAAAACGCTTCAAATCCTCTATCATTTAAACTTGTTAACGGAAGTACTTCTAAGTCACCCACTTCTGAGTTACCTACTACCATACTCCATTCTAATGGCATCTGTACTTGATGTTCTCCTATCTGTAATACTACAGCCGGTGAACTAAAACTTTCTAAATAAATTAAAGGTACAAAAAAGTAATCTGGATCTTTAGGATCTGAATTATCTAATACACTATACCTAATGTCTTTGTCTATTTCTTTAGGCAAAGTATTTAGATCAAAGTATTCGTTATCTAATGTTAATATTTGCATTTGTTCTCCTAGTCAATGGCTATCTTTTCGATTGTGAAAGGATAGTTTGCTTCTTTATAATATTTTTTTCTTTGTGTTAGGTGTCGCTTCGCAAATTTACATCTGCTTGTTATATCCCAAATTTGGACGAAATCTTTGTCTTCTGCCTTTCTAACGCCTCTGCCAATAGACTGAATGACGCGAACAAAAGACTTACCAGGCTCAATAAGAACCAAGTTAAAAATGCGAGGGATATTAATACCAACCGCGGCAACTCCATAAGTAGCAATAATGATTTTATTAGTACTGTCTTTAATAGAATCATAGTGTTCCTTTCTTTCGGTTCCTTTAGTTTCTCCAGAAACAAACACGGAACCTTCTAGTCGTTCTTCAAGCATTTTACCTGCTGATATACGATCAACTAAAATTAATGTATTGCCGGAGTCTTTTACTTTGTTTAATAGTTTTGCCATCCAATCAATTCGATGTTCACTAGTAACCAAATATTTTAATTCTTCTTGATAGTTTCCAAATGCTTGTGTGTCATCTGTTTGTACAATGTTTACATGACACTGTGCTAGTACGCCTTTTTGTTGTAAGTCGTGTGCTGATATATGATTAATAACTTCGCCTAGACTTGCTCTAATACCTTGAAACTCAAACTGTTCTTTTGGTACTGTTCCAGTTAAGCCCCAACGTATAGGAACATGTGCAAAGTTTTGCGTAAGCAAATTCTTAAGAACTTCTGCTTTTGCTTGATGTACTTCGTCAACTATAACACATCTTACGTCTTGTAAAAATTCTGTTAGTGTAAGTTTTGCTTCATGGTTCTTTGACTTCTTATCCAATACATTAAGACTTTGCCATGTAATAATAGTGTGCTTATGACCTAGTTCTTTTCTATCACCAAAGTATACACCTACATCTAACCCACAGTTAATATAGTCTTCTTCTGTTTGTGTAACAAGTGATTTGTTAGGAACAATAATAATACTGTTACCGTATGGCTCACATATGTTACTTAATGTTGCAGTAATAATAGTTTTACCTGCACCAGTAGCAACTTCTTGTAATGCTTGTGGATTGCTAATAAAGTTATTAATAACTTCTACTTGATAGTCACGTAGTACAATTGGTTGTCCTTCTGCTACATGTCCTACAGGCCATACTGCACCTTGGTCTTTCCAATAGTTTTCTGTAATATTTGTAAAGTTTAATTGTGTAGGATCTCTTTGATCTTCAACTTCGACATACCAACCTTTTTGTTCTAGTAACGGTAATGCATCTTCGAGCATACTAACATACGTAGTTCCACCTAGTCCAAAGAAACTAACTTTGCCATCCCAACGTCCTAACTTATATGCTGGCAGATAACGAGCATACGGAATGTCATACTTAAACTTGTTAGTCAATGTTTTACGCATTTCTAAATCAAGTCCTTCAAACTTAACGTTTACTTCGTCTTTAATTATTAATTTACATGTCGGCACAGTTGTCTACTCCACTTGGTTTGGAACTAGTATAATATATAACATTAGGTCTACTTTCTAACCAAGCCTGTGTTTTATAATGGCTAGGTTGTGTAGGAAGCAAACTAAAAACTAATTGCGGATCAATATCATTACTTAACAACGGCTTAGGAATTTTTTCGTTAATAATAAAAATTTTCTTACTAGGAGCAAAAGAGTTTACACCTTTGTTCTTAATAAATTTATTACCTTCAAAATAATCCTTGTTTTTAGTAAACCTAAACATAACACAGATGTCATCACCTGTATAACCATTATCAAATAAGTTGTCTACAACAGTTTGTAACTGTTCTATACTATTACTACTACACATAATTATACACTGATCTACAGTATTAAGCAATGAAAATATGTCCAAATAGGATATTAAGTTTGAATTAATAAACCATTTTTGACTGTCTCCTAATAGCATTTTATCCAAAGGTTTTTTTGGTTTCATACTTTCAACAACACTATCATCAAACACATTACACCCTAGTAACTTCGACTGCATTACTGCACGTCTTGGGTCGCTTATTTCAATTACATTATTGTTATAAACATATCCATTTGTTTCTTTAGTTAACATAGGATAATGATCTAAAGCATTCTTTTTAAGTTCAATAATACTTTCATAATCATCTTTTATTTTTTGATCTATATTAAAGTTCATTCCTTTAATTAGATTAACCATAAATTCAACGTTAGGCTCATTATAATCAAATGCCCATTCTTTAGATTCTGCTTGATATATTCCTTTATAGTAACTAGGCGTTTTTCTTTTTTTGACTTTGTTTACAATGTCAGCAATGAACGGACTTTTTAGTACAATATTTTCTCCGTCAATATATAAACTTTTAGTTCTATCAATAGTTCTAAAAGGCCATTTAAATGTTTGCTTATCGAGGATTGTTTCTGGGTCAAACCCAGTACGTGCTAATAGCGAACTATATTTTTTAACAATACGCAAGCCAATGTAACTTTGTTTTTGTGTAAATGCACTACCCGTACCTAGTTGTTTACCTAAACTTTTTACAATAGCATAGTCATATTGATCAATAGATACTTCATCACCAAAAATGTAATTACCTTCTCCAGAAAGATACATGATACATTCTTCGATATTCTGATCGGTGGCTGGTATAGATTCACCCATATTCATTCTAATCCTCAAGTTATGTAAGTATTATAACACGATTATGTGTTTTGAGCAAGAACTAATTTCTCTAATCTAGGAAGTAATCTTACCAATGGCAAGCCATCTGCTATTTCGTCTATAAAATATTCAGTATATAATAAGTTATTAAACCAAACTGAACGATCAGGCTGGTATAGACTTTCGATCCTACTGTAGTCTTTATTTGATACATCATATGCTAAACTTTCTTTTCCTACAAATACAGGAACACCTGCTACAACTGCTTGAAGTCCAGGATTGCTACTATGACTAATAACACAGTGGGCACCTTCTAAAGCCGCATCGAAATCAAATTCGTCATACGTTTGTTGGTATCGTTTTGGATATTGTAAATCTATATTTTTGTAATTAAAGTTAAGTTGTCGAATAGTACTAGGATCAATTGGACTACGAGGGTGTGGTCTTATTTTTATATCTCTACTAGAATGTTTTCTTATTTGTTTGATCTGTTCTTCTAGCCATTGGTCAACTGGAGGCATAGATCGCCACTGATGACTTTTGTTGTGTTGTGTACATATTAATATGTATTTGTTATTTGCTGTTTCTCTCCATGGTTGTAAGTCTAAGTCAAACTTCTTTTGTCTAAACTTACTAGCATTTCTCAACCAGTTGTTAACACTGCTTTTAGACCCTTCGCCGAAGTATGCTTCTCTATTAATACCGTCAATAGCAACTTTCCAACTTTGATTACGTAATAGTCCGCCAACTTCTAATACAATTATAGGTTTGTTATTTGCCTTACAATGATCCCATACTTCTTTGTTTCTAGCCATACGACCATTCCACAACACTGACCATATAACAGCAACATTGCACATATTGATATTCTTAGTCCACGGAACTCCTGCTTTGTCAAGACTAGATTGAAAGGCCCCAAACACAGGTACTGAATTCATTGCACCAAACTCATTAAACATTCCGAAGATCATTTGTCACTTATCCTATTAAACTAAATATACGCATATAATGTTATTTATGGAGTTTATATATGTCACGCAAATTTGCTGTATTAACAACCTTTAATCAAAAAGGTTTACAACTGTATGGTCAACGAATGATCAATAGTTTTGATGATCGAATGCCTATTGATATTGATTTATACATTTATGCAGAAAGATGCTTACCAATAAATCGTAAAACAAAAAGAATTATTAATATATTAGATCACGAAAAAACTTTACCTGAAATGGTTGCTTTTAAAAAGAAATATATTGGAGATCCTAGAGCAACAGGGCAAGGTCCTGATGGTAAAAGACTAGACGCTAAAAAAGCATTTAAGTGGGACGCTATTAAGTTTTGTAATAAAGTTTATGCAGTATGTGATGCCGCAAGACGAGCAAAGGAAGACGGTGTAGATGTTTTATTATGGATGGATGCAGACAGTTATGTACACACTCCGATGCCTTTAAACTTTTTAGAAAAGTTTGTTCCTGAGCATGTGTTTACTTGTTTCTTAGGTAGAGGACCAAAATATACTGAGTGTGGTTGGTACACATTAAACTTAAATCATGAACATTGTGATAAGTTTATAGACGAGTTTCAACGTATGTATGACGATGCTGAAAACGGTATCTTTAAAGAAAAAGAATGGCATGACAGTTACATTTATGATGTAGTTAGACGCTGGCACGAAACTACATACAACGTAACAAACAAAGACATATCGAGCGGAATACAAGGAGAAGGTCATCCGCTTATTAACAGTGAACTAGGACAATTTTTTGATCACATGAAAGGCGATGATCGCAAACGTCAAGGTCAGAGCAAACGCAAAGATTTAAAAATACAAAGACATGAAGATTACTGGAAGAGCGTAAGATGAAGCAACCTTACTTAGAGGCTTTCTATCAAATATTTGACAAGTACAAGCCTGTAACTATAGGAGAAATAGGAACACATGATGGGCGTACTGGTGCTCAGTTTTGTAAGTATTGTTTACAATATGCTAACAATATAAGTTATACTGGATATGATATATTTGATTTAGACACCGACGAAGACTTTCAACGTAAAGAATTTAATGGCAAAGGACCAGGGCGACATTGGGTCGCTGAAAAAGGATTTAATAAAGTGCGTAGTCGCAATTCAAAATTTAAATACAATCTTGTACAAGGGTTTACAAATGAAACACTTACAAAAACAAAATTTGATTTTGTCTTTATAGATGGCGGACATTCATATGAAACAGTTAAACATGATTACAATATGGTAAGCGATAGCACAGTACTTGTGTTTGATGATTACTATCAAGACGATGTTAAAAAATTAGTAAACGAAGTAATACAAAATGAAAATATTCCGTTAGTGGATTGGGATACTGTATTAGATTCAACAGGTTTACGTGCGGCAGAATTGCCCAAGTTACCCGAAGTAGGTAAGCAACATAAACTTGCAATATTCAAGGAGTAGAAATGAAGAGCCCATTAATAGATAATTTTTATAGAATATTTGATGTAGTAAGGCCAACATCAGTATGTGAAATTGGAACACATGATGGTAAAAGTGCAACACAGATGTGTTTATATCTTTTACAAATGGGGTTAGAAGTAGACTATACAGGGTATGATTTATTTGAAGATGCAAATGAACAAACACATCGAATAGGAAAAAATGGCAAGGGAACAGGACGATTAAGTATTGCAACTGCTAAACTAAGAACACTACGAGAAAAATATCCTAACAAATTTAACTACAGATTAATACAAGGGGATAGTACTGCTACATTTACTACACCCCAAACATACGACTTTGCTTTTATAGATGGTGGACATAATTATGAAATAGTAAAACACGATTTTGAAATGCTTAAAGACACACCAGTAATTGTTTTTGATGATTATAATATTGATCTTGTAGCAAAAGCAGTTGACGAATTAGATAATGTTTATCAAATAGACACAAAATGCAAACGCAATAAACGTAAACAAGCAATAAGATTACACGACACTTCTCTTGTAAATCAATTTGCAGAAGGAGTCATAAAATGAGTTTACCAGAACACCTAGGCGGACATAAAAATATCACACATCTAGATGAAGGTGCATTAGATCATATGATGCGTATACTAAATGTAAAAAGTATGTTAGACATTGGATGTGGTCCAGGAGGCATGGTTAAGTTAGCAAAATCTAAAGGATTAGATGCATACGGTATCGACGGAGATTTTTCAGTTGAAAGAGATAAAGAAATTGAATCAAATATTAAAATACATGATTATGAAGTAGGTCCAAGTGACTTTGATAAACAAGTTGATTTAATTTGGTCTGTAGAATTTCTTGAACATGTATGGGAAAAGTATCAAAAAAATTACATGAAAGATTTTCAACGAGGTAAGTTTGTTATTGTAACTTATGCTCCTCCAGGCAAAGCAGGCCATCATCATGTAAATTGTAATACACAAGAATACTGGATAGACGTTTTTAAGAAGTATGGATTTTCATATGATGCTAACATGACAAGAATGATCCGTGAGGCTTCAACTATGGGAAGAATGAAACGTAATAAAAGTACTGGTGAAAAGTTTTGGTGGAAAGACTTTGTTAAGCAACACGGATTGTGTTTTGTTCGAAACTAGTTTGTTACAATAATACTAGTTTGACAGTGACTACTTCTAGATAAAATATCAAACGATCTGTTATATTTTTTAACCCATTGGCCTAGTGCTTTGTATTCATGCTCTTTCCAAGTAGTGAACCATTTTTTATTTGCCCATGGATAAAATTCATCAAACACTATTACTGTACCTTTGTTTATTTTTGAATTTAAGCAATCAAGTATTGTTTTAGCACTACTATATAAGTCACTGTCTACATGTAAAAAACTTATATTATCAAAGTTATTTGATTCTATAAAAGCAGGTAATGATGCATCAAACCAACCTTGAATTAGTTCAACATTCTTTTTTACTTTTGGAAACTTCTTCTTTCCATCAGGTCTACCAAAGTGTCCTGCTTGAATTGTTTTCTTTTTATTAAGTTGCCACTGTTCAGGTAGTCCTTCAAAACTATCAAAGCCGTATATAGTTTGATCGGGTAATGCTTTTGCAATATGATTTATTGTAGTTCCTCTACTAACTCCAAATTCTAACACAAGTCCATTAGTGTTGATGTGTGCAAGTGCATTATCTAAATTACTAAATCTTGCATCACCTTTCCAATGTAGTTCAGGATACTTTGATTCTACGACCATAGCACGATGAAACTGTTCGATATTATAATCTGTTGAATCCATTATACGTACTTTCTCATGTGTTCCCATGCTTCGCCTGATGTTAGTTCATCAAAGTTCCAATGACACATACTTAACTTTTGTAACCATAATTCTCTATCAAATACGTCTGGCATTTCAATATTTGCAATATCACTATTACAAACATCTTGTGCTTGGCAATCAATAGGATCATCTACAAATACAGGTATTCCTTCTATCGCACTTGCAACTGCCGGAGAACTATTATAAACTACTGTACACCAAGCATTGTTTAAGTCCATTTGTAAACTTCTATTAAGACGATCACTTATATGTACGTTATCAAGACCGTGTAGTTTATATGCTTTTTCTTTTGGATTTAAATACTTTCCTGCTCTACGATCACCTGGATGTCCTCTAATAATAATTGGACGATCACTAAACTGTCTAATACGAGTTATAACATCTCTTGCCCAGTCTTGGTTATCTAACCCCTTCATTGACCAACCGCCATTACGTTGCAAACAAATTAAAATATGATTACCTTGTGTTCTCCATTGTCTTGTACGTATACCTAAGTCTTGACTAACTTTAATCCAACGCTTTGGATCAGGATTATCTGAAAAATAATTTCCTGTAGTAGGAAATACACCATCCATACTATAACGCAAATAGCGTTTAGTATTTTGTTTATCTAAGTATAGAAATAAATTACTGTCTACAATAATAGTTTTACGATTACGCTTTGCTTGTTCATCTAATACTTGTTTGCGTAATTGTAAGTGCGGAGTATGTGGACTATCTTCATGTACATATCCTTGTAATACTGCAACATCACTAGGTGTGTAAAGACCGTCGTGTGCTATACCTATATCACCGTGTACTTGCACACCTTGTATAAAACGTTTAAGGACTTCTGGCTTTTCTGGATTCTTATTACTACCAGGTATACCTTTTAGGTAACTTACTACTTTCATTCTGTTGGCTCAGGCTTGCCACAAAGTTCAACAATTTTTGGCCATATATGTGTCCATGCTCTACCTTGTGCCATTTCTGCTCTGTCCCATTGACAATATGAAAGGTCATTAAACCATTGTTGAATTTCCTCGTTACTTGCTAGTGCAGGATTTTCAACTGCTTCTAACTGTTTACTAGATACATGATATGCAAAGTTTCCTTCATCTACTGCAATAGTAGGAATACCATATGCAATAGCATCAATAGCACTACCACTACTGTAAGTAATACAAGTTTTTGCTTCTTTTAAATCTTGTTGTAATGTTCTTTCAATTCCGTCACTCCATACTACGTTAGGATAGTTTTTAAATACTATTTTTCCTATATCACCAAAAAAGTTTTCATGTCCTTTTTCACTCATTGCAGGATGAAATCTAATTCTTATTTCACGTTTTGTAATACTTCTAAGTTCTTCTATTGTGTCTAATAACCATTCTCCGTGATTAGATCCACGTAGACTAGCATCGCCGGGTAACTGTGTAAGTATTAAAATATTACCGTCTTTGTTATCGATCCAGCCTTTCCATCTAATGTATAAGTCTCCAAATTTACTAAGTCTGTCACCGTTTGAATTTTCGTTATTAAACTCTCCAGAACCACTTAAAAATCCGTTAAGTCCAATTCTATACATATCATGATTGCTTTGCTTTACAATACTTCTAGCAAGTAAAGGAGTTTCAAGTATAATATAATTTTTACATTTTTCAATTACACTGTTTCTTACACGGTGATGTAAATTTTCTCTTTCTTTTGCACTACCAAATATAATACCAACGTCTGCTGTTTCGTCTGCAACTTCACCATAATCTAAACTAATCTCTACACCAATTTTACGTATTTCTTTGATATACTTTTGCATATTGAATTCTGTTAGTTCTTCTTTTACGTTTACACTTTGCGAAAAGTGTGTAACAAGACCGCGGTAGTATGCACGTAATACATCTTTTTCACCGTTGTTTTGTCCTGTTAACATGTAGACTTTAATTTTCATTCAATATTCTCCTTGCTGTTCCGTCATATAGTTCTTGTATATGATACTGTCCGTATGCTAGATGACATGCCCATTTATGAACTAAATCACTATCTGGATAGTATGGTGTTTCAATTTTAGTTATATCATTAGATGCTACAGGGGTACTAGCATTGGGTGCAAGTCCAAAAGCAGGTACTCCGTATAATACTGCTTCAGTTGCCGCAATGCTTTGTAGTGTAACAACAGCATGTGCATTATCTAATTCGTTGTATATAGTTTTAACAATACGCTCTGGACGACTCGCTTTTTCACGTACAACTATAGGACGATCAGTGTGTTCTTTTATTTTACTAATTGTTTGCTCACGCCATTCGTTCATATCAATATTATAAAACTTTGCAGGCTTTTCACTTGGCATAACAACAAGAATATTACGTCCGTCTTTTTTCCATTTTGGAATCTTGTATTGTAATTTTTCCCACCTATCGCTAGGTCTATCAATTATAGCATTGTGTTGTAGGTCATTCTTTACTACCCTATGAAACCATTTCCAACCATTAGGATTGATAGGAGATTTATAATTACCTAAGTATCCACTATCCATATAGTAAAAATCTCTTTTATCTTCCCAACATTTTTTCATAATTTTATGTTTTAATATACCACGTAGCACTATTGGTTGTGGTGCAGTTGTATCGTAATCAAATGTTTTATCCGATGTAGGTTTAGCATTACAACCTTCTGCAAACATATTAACGTATTCGTCTGTGCCGTTTTTACTTAAAAATATCATTTTGATAATCTTTCCAATATTCATGTTCTGACATACGTTGTTTAAATTCATTTAACAAGTTTGCATAACTGTCGTTTGTTTCTAAACGTTCTGTTGATAATAAACTTTCGTCAATTCTATTAGGATCATAAAAAAATATGTTTACACTATTACTGCTAATACTAAAAAATTTATATCCTATACTTTCAAAATAGTTTCTATATTTTTTATAACTTACACCATGCCATATTGTTTTACTATATTGATCACAATTTTCAATAAAGGGAAATGATCCTACAGCATCGTAACTAAATTTTCTATTAATCTCCGCACAAATAATACTAGGACGAAAGTTTAAATTAATTAAGTTAGTCATAACTTCGTAATCGTAACTGTCAATATCTAAACTAAACACATCTACATCTTTATCAAATACTTGTATAATTTCTTTACATTTATCAGGAGTAATACGTCCTCTGTGAAAAGTAACATTCTTATGCAGATTAATTTGTCGTTTCATATCAAATGCTGTACACTTGTATTTGTGATTTTGTACTAAATTTTGTGTACAATTAATTGATATACCTGTTGGACTTTTTACATCACTACCCCAACCAATTTCTACACATTTTTTAGTTGGCTTTTTAAGTGCTTTAACTAAATGTAAAATTATACCATCTTCATCTGATTGGCAATGGTGCCTTTCACTATAAGGTAATCTAAACTTCATTTCTTCCATGTCCTAAAATTATTTTCTAATTCTTTTAACTTGCCGTGTTTTTTATTTTTCTTTTCTTGTTTGTCAAGGTCTTTACGTTCTGCACCTGTAGTAATTTTTTCAATGTATTTGTCCATCTTAGGATCTTTCTTTCTTGCACCTTTAAAGTGTCTAAAATACTTGCCTAGTACAGTTTCTTTAAGTGGACTATGTGCAGTACGTTGAGGATGAAAGTCAATTACTTTTACTCCGTTGCTTATTGCATCAATTACACAATCAGCAAATACATATGCATCATTTGGCTTAGGAAATCTACTTCTATCATTAACGCTACGTGATAGATATATGTCTTCATATCTTTTTACAAATGTTTCAGCATAGTTGTGTTTTGTGTTAAACCAATATATACCTGTATCAGCATGTTGTATATTAGAACCAGCATACTTGCCTTTGTTCATTGTTACACCCATATATGCCGCAATATTATCTACAGGACATTGTTGCTCTAACCACTCTTGTGTTATATCTCTGTAAGTAACACTGTCTGCATCTAAGTATATAATTGTATCTGCATCAATGTTTCTACAAGCATGTACCCAACTAAATGCTTTGTACGCAAATCCTCTACTAAAGTGTGTTCCGATATAATCCAAGTATTCTTTTAAAGGCTGACCACATGCTTCATATACATCTAGTTCTTTAAGTTTAGGTGAATTTAAAGGTAGTTTCATATCTTCAGTGTAGCAATACAAAGGGATATTACTAGGCCAAAATTGTAGATAAGTTTCTACCATTTTGTTTGCCATTGAGTCATAATAGTCTTTATTAAATGTTGTTATACAAGCAAATTTACGCATTGTTATCTCCAAATACTAACGGTTTTAGGTGTGCCCAACTTTCGCCCCTTGCATGTTCTCTTTGTGTCCATTGAGTGTATGCAATATCATTACACCATTGTGTTCTATCTATATCGTAGTTTAAATTTTCTATATTTTCTAAACCTTGTTGTCTTATAGGCCAAATCATACTACCATCTTCAAATGCAAAAGTTGGAATACCTTCGCATATTGATTCTATTGAACTTAAACTATTATATGTAATTACGCAATGTGCGTCCTTAAGGTCTTGATATAGGCCGTCTGCTGTACAGTTATTATTTTCATCTGGCAAATAATTATGCATTGAATCTACATTTTCACTTACGCTTATATCTAAATCTGAATATCTTCTTTTAAGTTTAAGCGACATCTTTGTTCCTCGGCTTAAATTCCTAGGATGGGGTCTTAAAAGTATTGGTCGATCTGTATGCTTTTTAATCTCTAATATAATATATTCTACCCAATCGTAAAAACTATCATATTCTTTGTACAAATTTAAAAGGCTACTATCGCCTTCTTTTTGCCCCATAATAATAATTTTATCGCCACGACTTTTCCAGTCTTTTAATTGTATTCTAGTTTCTTTTTGAAATTTATTCCAACGATCTGGTGGACTATTTTCATTACCAAAGTTGCCTTCAGTCCACTTATAACTTGTCCAGCCTAGTCTAGTCCAATTTAAATATCTTCTAAAACAAGGACTTTCATTAACTAAAAATGGCTTACCACTATCACGTATAAAACGGTACATAGGACCTTGCCACCCATTGTCAATTTTTGGTTTTAATAAATTTGTTTGTATATAAGCATCAGCATTGTGTGATACATCAATATTATCAATTATTTGAAAATTGTCACCGTGACGTGTCAACCCTTTTGATAGACAAATTTGTAATGTTTTTACTGATCCTTTGATTCCTACAAGGGAGACCATTTCGTACCTGTTTTATTTGCAGTTTCAATCCATAAGTTAGCATAGTCTACATCTTGTTTTCCTTTAAACCAGGGGCCACCTTCTGTAAAATGAATTGCTTTTGGTTTACCATCTTTTGGTTCTTTATACCAACCTTCTAGCCAATTCCATTCATGACTAACTTCACCAATCTCTTCATCCTTTAGCCAACTAAAACGGTGCATAAATTTACCAGTTTCTTTGTTTACCATGCTAGGTATAACTTGTTGATTGCTTGGATGTCCGCAGTTCCATAACACCATTGAACTCCAATTCTTACGTGGATATAAATGTTGTGTTTTACCGTCCATCTTATCTGAACCATCTGTAGGTGTATAATCATGATGAACACACATAACAGCATACTTGTCATCTCTTTGTTGTAATAGTTTATCTACATCATCTAGCCAAAGAAAATCACAATCACAAAATAATGCCCAACCCTCATAACCTTGTAGATGTGGAATTAAAAATCTACTAAATGTAAATTCAGTAGACCCTAGTGCGTCTGTTTCTCTAGTATAAACTCCATTGCGTTTAAGTTCAGGTAATTTAAGATATTTAATATCAATAGGTTCTTCTGTAGTGTGGCGTAAACTATGCTCACAAACATCACTAGCAATTTTTTCTCTGCTGTCATAGCCAATGTATACGGTATTCATTATTATTCCTCTCTGCGTTCAATGTCTTCTTCAACGCATAATTCTCCGTGTTGAACTTCTAGTACATGACACGGTTCTTGGAAAGGATTGTATCCTTGGTGCCAAACTTCCTTGTCAATATCATAACCTTTTGATAAGTGTGGTAATGTAACATCACTTACATGGCCGTTAAATTCTGTTTTAACTTTACAACAGCCTTTAAGTACATACCACATCTCAGAACGTTTAAAATGCTTTTGCATTGATAGTTTTTGTCCTGGTGCAATAACAAGTTCTTTAACTTTTATACCTTTGCCGATTGTATACAAATCTCTATACCAACCCCATGTGCGTTCAACTTTAGGATGTTTCCATTCGTCGAGGATCCAACTGCTTGAATTCTTTTTATTTTCACCACCTACACCAAACTTAAACTCAACATCAGGATCATCACCATATGTAAGCATTTCAGGAATGTTTGTCCACGTTCGATCTCCACCGTTGGCAAATATAATTTTGTCACCTAAATTGTTTAAGTTTTTTGTTTTAAAAATTGCACCACATGCACTATCGTCACTGTCATCAAAGTCAATAACAGCATCTACCATATAAAATCTTTTTGTAATTTCAACACGTTCTTCAAGTGGCATAAAAGGTTGCCCTTTCTTGCGTGTTAGCCAATCATCTGAGTTAAGTCCTACCCAAAGTTCGTCGCCTAACTTCTTTGCTTCTTCTAAGTATGCTAAATGACCACTGTGTATTGGATCAAAGCCGCCTGTTACTAATACTATTGTTTTCTGTTTCATAGTACTATTTATGTGCGTATATTATTGTGTAATTTTATTTGAACGGTCAAAAAAAAAGACTCCGAAGAGCCTTTTTAAAATATAAGCAAAATAGGTAGGACTTGGGTACACCTACAAGCACGGACCGAAATACCATTTCTAAACCGTACAACCTGTCCCCGCGGGTTAGTGCGATGTGACTCAGCGTATTTCTACTACCAAGCCTGGGTACCACCCCTGGACAGTCAAGTTCGACTCTTTTGGTAGGAGCCTCTTCCTTGCACTATAAACAAAAAGTAATTAATTTTTTGTTGCTTATGTAACTAATATAGCAAATAATACTATAAAAGTCAATCTTATTTTAAATAAAAGTTTTCCAAAATGATATATTATACGGAAGCGTCTTCCATACCTGCTACACGTAGTTTAACAATATTAGTAATTTGCCATTGTTTCATGTCAATACCTTTCATTACTCCTAACCACTTGTTACGTAGTAGAGCAAACTCGTTAATGATCTTTTCAAAGTCTACTACATCTGCTTCACCGTCAACATATTTTTCAACGTCACGACTGCTTAATGCTCTTTGATAGTTTTCTAAATATTGCTTAAAAAACTTTGATCTAGTTCTACGTAGTTCTATATTTAAATATTCTAGTACTGCCTCAATCTCTTGTAATTGTCCAAAACGTTCTTCAACAACTCCTGGTAGGTTTGCGGCCTGCTTTTCTAAGTTGCCAAATAATCTTGTTTGCTTACGTGCTTCTTCAAGTTCGCCTTCATACCACAGAATAGCCGGAGGTATGTTTGCAATATCTTGAGTAATTCTAGAATACCAATTCATTTAGTTCCACTCATCATCATCACTGCTATACGGGTCTTCGTCCCAATTATCACTATCTTCGTCTTTATACTTTTCACCTTGTAGATCATTTACTGCTTCACCTAAGTATGGATCTTCAGCACCTACGGCATAAAGTGTATCTTCGTCGATACCGTTATCTTGACACCATTTAACGTATTGCATTGCTAATTGTTCTTTGTTAGTCTTTGGGACATACTCCGAAAAGATATCCCAAAGATCAATTAGTTGGTCTTCACTCATTTCCGTCACTTATATTTTCCTCAACTTTAACATTTTCTGATTCTACAACTTCATCTTCCATAGATGTGTCTGCTTCTTCGTACTTATGTCTAATCTTAGAAAAGTCATCCATCACGAGTTGTAATTTTTCACCAGTCCAGTCTTTACGGTAGTGTAAAATTTCCTCGTTCTTACTGTTAACGAATTTAAGTCTGTTACCTTGTTGTGTAAGAAGTCCTTGTTTTTCAAACAAGTCTACTAGTCCACTGTAAGGATCCATTCCTGTTTCATAAGGGATCTTTACTTGTACACCTTCAAAAGGTTTTGCGTAACGTGTTTTCATTACCTTACATGCGGCTCTAATACCACGTACATCTGTTACCTTTTTGCCATCAGCATCTTCTTTTAGTTTTAGTTTTTTCATTGCTACAACAATTGAAGATGCATACACAAATCCTTGTCCTCCACTGATTTTATCATCAGGATCAAACATATCTTGTGATGCATACGTATGGTTAGTACATACCATACCTACATTATACGCACCAAACATGTTAACTGTATTACGTACAAGTGCTGTCAGTGCCTTAGGTTTTCTACCCATGTCACCTTTCATATCGCCCTTTGTAAACTGATCAACATCTGTTGGTGTTAATAACATACCTAGTGAGTCAACAACAAACAATACTTTAGGTCTGTCTTCTACGTCTACAGAATCATAATCGTTTCTGTAGTCTTTCATAAACTCACTTATAGTTTTAGCAACATCATCAATCATTGACATTGACAGTCTAAGCAGTTTGCCTTCGTCTGTATCAACACCTAATGCTTGTAGCCACTTTTCATCAAGTGCATTCTCTGAGTCAATTAAAACTACAAAGATACCTTGATCTTGTGCCGCCTTTACAATGTTACCACTTGCAAAGTATGATTTACCTGCGCCGGATTCACCTGCAAACACTGTCACCTTACCTAGAGGAATTCCTTTATAGAAGTCCCCTGAGATAAGATGATTAAGTGCGTAATTGCCGGTTGAAACCCAGTCAGTTGGATCGTTAAAACCTGTACCTAATCCTGTAATAGACTTGGTGAGGTTCTTACGAAATTTACTAACGTCGAATGGTTTCGCCATGATTACTCCTTACGATTGACGGTTTCGAATCATTGCTAAAATATCATTAGCACGTTCGCTACTTGGTTTTTCTTCTGTTGCACTTGCAGTAGGTGCCACCGCTTCAGCAGTTGGTGCTGGAGCCGCAGGTGCTACTGTTTCTGCTACTGGAGTAGGAGTCGCTGTTGGAGCCGCTACAGGTGCTGTTGCACTTTTGTTCGGATCACCAGTTGGAGCACTCATGCCTGGAGCACGAAAGTACTGTCCAAAACGCTCTGGATCATATGCTTCACCATCAACAGATGCTTCAAACATTTCCTGGATAACTTTAACTTCAACGTCAGATGGCTTTTTAGGTAAAAAGTCATTTAAGTTATGCAATCCATGTGTATCAATTGCTGTTTTTTCTTCTTCATTTATTGCACGTTCTCTACGTGACCAAGCCGAAGTTGAATAATCAGCATATCCACCTTTAGATGTTTTCTTGATTCTAAAGTCCACACCACGTACATAATCTGTAGGTAGTTCTTCCATCTCAGGATCCATTAATGCACCCTTAATGATTTGGAAAATTTGTGGTCCAATAATAAAACGTCTAATTGGATTTTCTGGAGTAGTATCTTCACTGATTGGATTTTCTGCTACAAAGCCTTGGAAAATATAAGAACGTTTCTTCCAATATTTTCTACCTTGTTGCTCCAATGCAGGATCTTTGAACCAGCCACGTACTTCTTGTAGTACTGGACATGCTTCACCATACATTTCCATACATGGAACGTTAACTGTCACTGGACGTGAATCAGTTTGTCCTTTAATACCTGCAAAAGGAAGTTTGATCATTAAGCGTTCTTTCCAAAAGAAAGTTGCTTCAGGATCAGAGTCAGGAAGAAAACGAAGTACTGCTTCGCTACCTTCTGCCATATTCCAATGTGGGTAAATTGCGTTGTCGCCGCCGCTTTGTTTGTTGTTGCCACCTGTGCGTGACTCTTGTTCGCGTAATTTTGCACGAATTTCTGCTAATGTTGCCATAATTTAAGCCTCCTATTTGTTTTGCCTTTATGTGCCTGTTGTTCGATTATCGAACATTTCGATATGTTTCTCTAACAACATATCTATATTATAGTTACCTTTTGTTATAAAGTCAACTAATAATTCTGATTTTATCTAATTAATTTAGCCAATTTGTCTTTAATGTAGGCTAAGTCTTCATTTGTTCGCTGTAATGCTTTAACTACACTAGGATGTTGGGATAAACCTTTAGCAATCTTTTCAATTACTTCAACAGCACCTGTATAGTTACCACCTTTGAATCGTTTGTCATTAAGTACACCAAATGCCATTTTGATTTCTTTATCAGTATAGCCTTTGTTGTCTTTTTCTTCATCTTCTACAGTTTTACTCAAAGCCTGTTTAACTTCGTCAGCGGACATGTTTAGTTCTTTTGCTATTTCCTCATCGCTGTGGCCTTTGGCTTTAAGACTGTGCATATACTTAATGCTACCTTCTTCTACATCTTGATCGTCTTCAACTTGTACCTCGTTACCTGTAAGTTTAGATACAAACTTTTCAACTAGATCCCCTACGGAATCACCAAAACGCTTACGAGCGGAAATAACCACACCAGTTTCACCTTTTGGAAACGCTCCAGTTTCTGTGTCATAGAATGAGCGAACAAACTCAATGATATCTTCGGTAGATGCTTTTTCATCTTTTGGCTCTTTGTCGTCGCCTGCTAATTTCATAGCACCGTCTTTATCAATAGTTACATCTGTAGTATCGTCATCATCTTCCATAGTCATATCACCAAAGTCTAGATCATCTAGTGCTTCAGGATCGTTTTGTTTAAGATAACGATAGATAGCGGGTCTAGCACAGGACTCTGGGTCGCTTTCTGCTAAACTTTTTAGTTCGTTCATTAGTCCTTCGTCTTCAATAATACCTTTGAGACTGTTTATTGCATTTGTTGCATCAGGACCTACTGGTAGTGATTTGCCAATCATTTTGTTTAGCATATCAATACGTTGTTTGTCTAAGGCTTCATCGACTACAGAGTCTGCCCATTCTTCGAATTCGTCTTCAGGAGTATTAGAGGTTTCAAAACGCTCACGCTCCATATCTCTATACATGTCTGCTTGGTCGGCTTGTCTGTCCGTGTAGTCTTGAGCAATCCAATCTATCATTGCAGGAAGTTCGTCTAAATCTCCTAAATCTGCATCATCAACTTCAGTACCATCTGTGTATTTTGCAAACTCAATAGGAGCAATCATGTCACTAAAATCTTGCATATCGTACTCGATAGTATCTGTGTCTATTTCTTTTCCTTTAAAGATAATAGCGTCATTACTTTCGTCTAATACATCATCTAAACTAACTGTAGTTTCAGCAACACGCTTTTGATGAATACTGTGTAGTAACGGGAACATATCTTTTAGTTCTTCATTAAATTGCGGAATTGTAAATGCATTGGTAAGATCATTTATAATGTTTTCTCCCAATTCTTCGCCTGTACTTTCAACAGGAATAAAATTTTCTTTTGATTGTACGTAGTATCCTTGACCTTGTAATTTTTTAAGATGTGATCTTAAGTTATCAAGTTCTAAATTACTTCCTTCAATAATATCATTTGAAGTTGTATTCATAAAATCTTTTTTACCTACGAATCTTTTAAAGGCAGTAAGTTTAGCAATGTTTTCAGAAGTTGCAATAATATGTTTGCCAAAGTCGTCATGAGGGACGCCACTGTTAGCAACATGTCTAGCCATTGCTCTAGCACCTGCTAGATGAGCAAAAGGATATTTAAAACGTTCTCCTGATTCATTTTCAATAAACAAAGAACTAATATGTCTAGTTCTAGCACCTGACTGTTCTGGTGTAATTTCTTTTTTATGTCTAATAATGAGTTTTGTTTTATCTAGTTCCTCATAACTAGATTTAGTTGTTCCGTACATTGTTGACTCCTGAACTTGTTTGTTTGCCAAGTATTGATAATCTCGTTTGTCTAAATTTGATTTTGCTATATCTCTAGTATCAAAACCCATCATATGCTTTTTAGCAAAGAAACGCATTTCTTTTAAAAAGTTATACCATTCGTTTTCAATAGGCTCTGGTAAGTTTTCTAACATGTTTTGACTGTAATAGACTTTTAATGATTCCGCTTCACTAATGCTAATACTAACGGCGCCTTGGTTCTCGCCATTTACAACCCAATCAAAGTCATAAAATCGTGCCTGGCCTTCATCTGATGTAGGTGCGCCATTTTCGTCTCCCATTACAATTTTTGGAAAACGACTACGAATTTTTTCAAATAACTGTTTTGCTATGCTGTCTAATCCTGTCATACTGTTATTTATGCTACTAGAATGAAATAAACACAGGCATGGGCATTACGCTAGATTCAGAATCTGCATCACGCATCTTCTCATATATAGCAGGATCCCATTCTGCAAGTATCTTTTGCATACGAACATTAAGCATAGTACTCATTACTAGATCGTCATGTTCACCTGTTTTAGCACCAAATGTAGTGCCGTGTGCAACAAATGCTTTTAGTTCTGATATTAGTGGTTTAGATTTAATTTTAAGTTGGCCACTTTCAAGCAGTTGCTTAAATTTAGCACATGCTGATATCTTTGTTTTATGTGTAGTATTAAATCCTTTTCTAAACTTACGAACATGCCCTTTACGTGCAGGTTCACTTAAAAACATTCCATATATGTTTTCTTCGCCGTAGTCAGTAATTGACACTAATACTGCTTCTCCTATAGAATTATTTTCTACACTATAGTATACTTGTGGAAGTTTTTGTCCTCGACGTTGCCCTTCTTCCATAATAGTTTTGTTAATGTCTGCAAGTATTCTTACTTGTGCTTGTACTGGTGTAGTGTTATGTTGCCATTCTGCTACTTGTTCAAAACTTGGAAGTTCAAATACTTGTATTGCGGCATAGTCTCCACCTGTACCTAAACTTGGATCTAAACTTACAACATATGTAAAGTTAGGATTAATATCTTTATACCAACGTGTTTGTCCAAATTTTCTTAAAGGTTCTGCACCTTCAAGTTCTGCAAGTTTAACACTATTAATTAATGTTTCATCAAAGATTAAGAATTCACATTCATGTTCACGTCTAAAACGTTCTTCGCCAATTCGTGATTTTTCTTCTGCGGCCCATGCATCATCTCTATCAGGATGTTCACTCCAATGTGCAGAAAAAGCGTAGAAGCCGTTTATTCCAACTTCAGTATCATTACCGTGTTCGTCAAAACGCTTCATTGCTTCTGTCCAAATAAGTGCAAACTGATCTTCATCACTGTTAGGTGTTGAAGTAATAATTGCTTTACCACCTGTTGCTAGTGTTGGAGAAATAGCAGTCCAGAATTCTCTAGCAATGGTAGGATTAACAAACGCAAACTCATCACAATATAATAATGATATGGACATACCACGTCCAGTATTGTCTGTTGTGGTTTGTGAAACTATTCGCGAGCCGTTATCAAATTCCATTGACCCTTTGTTGTATGAAGTTACACCGCATCTAATATGATCTGGACAGTCTTCGTAAGCATAGCGAATACGATGCATAATTTCTTGAGCACCTGCATATTTGTGAGCGGCAATAAGAACAGTTACATCTGGATTAAACATTGCATACCATAACAAGTAACCAGCCGCTGTAGTTGACTTACCTGTTTGTCGAGGTAGCATGTTAATATTAAATCTATAATTGTGATACGAGTCTACAAGTCTTTCTTGAAACTCAAAAGGTGCAAACAACAACTTACCTTTTGTAGGATGTTGTATGTAAAAGAAATTATCCATAAAGAATTTAGCACCAGTGTCAGGGTTTGCACATGCTCTTAGTTCTTGAACTTCTTTTTCTGTATATCTAGTCCTTGTGTGTGCTTTTTTAACAAGTACACCGTCAAGGCTTTTTGCGTTTTGTGCCATACTAGTATTTACTTTAAAATTGAGGTGGTTTTACGTTTATTGATACTAGCGTCTATTACAGTACGTAACAAATCAAAATGTGTACTTAAATTGTCAAATAAATCAATGTTTAAGTATTCACTAGCCATGCTATAACTACTTTTTCCTATGTTACTATAGTAAGTTATGTCTAAACCTTTATTGTGTCCGTATGCAGGGAATACACCTGTTACAAACAAGCATGTATCACCTAGTTGCTTTGCATTTTGTGTATATGGGCGTTGTAATTTTAAATATGATTGAGCAAATGTTTGTTGTGGCAAAAAGTCTGGCTTTTCAACATGGCTTGCCAAAAGAAAAACAACATACGACTCTAGTTCAACCGGAAGTTCGTAACCATATGTTTCTTTCGCCTCACATACAACTTCGTAGAAGGCGTTAGTGTACTCCGTCTTCATACAAATATTTATTGTATTTTATGATTTTAAATCGTTATAGTAACCTTGATCATAACGTAAATCAAATAGTTTACGTCTATCTTGTTGTATTAGTATAGGTACAGGACTTCCAAACTTTCCATACTTAGGTTCACTCCACAACCATTCGTAATCGTAACTTACGTTTAACTTTTTACAAAGTTTTTTTAGTCGTCTACGATTAATATCTTTAAATATATAAACAATGGCTTGGTTATCACCTAAGTGTTCCCATTCTCCTGACCATTGTACTATTTTGATTTCGTTCTTTTTCCATGCCGCTAAACTCCACGGACATACAGGTTTAATTTTTTGGAAATATTCTGCCCAGTCTGTCATATGAATATTTACTGAAAAAAATAGGCTCCGAAGAGCCTATTGAATCTATTATATTTAAAGTTTACTTTTTGGCTTTTGCTTTTCCGCGACCACGTCCTTCTGATGTTTTAACATCTTCTGATTTGCCACGTCCTCTGCCTGCCATTAACTTATCTTTACCACGTCCACGTCCGGCCATAACTTTGCCTCTGCCTTCGCTTGTATGTTCTTTACCATCTGATAGTTCGTTCCAAAGTTCTTCTTTGAATGTATCATAAGCAGATCTTAAATTGTTTTCAATTGCCTCTAATGGATTATCTCCACTGTTTGCTGGTACTTGTTTAGTTTTTCTTGTTGCCGCGCCTGCATCTTTTGCATACTCTGGATCATAACCTTTGTATGTAGGCTCTTCTTTTTCATCACCCATTGAGTTAGCAAAACCTTCTTTGGTATCTTCATCTTCATTTTCAATACCTGCTAAATGTGCTAAACGTTCTTGTTCGCTATAACTCATGTCTGGCTCACCATCTTGATCTAAATCAAAATCTACGCCTGTATCTGTTTTTGTAACAACTGCATTATCATCATCTTCGCAACCACAATCGTCATCGTTGTTAGCGTTAATGTCATCGTCTGATTTCATCATTGGAACATTATCTGCATCTGGCATCATATCAGGTGTTACAGTTTTCATTCCTGCAAGTTTCATAATCTGTGCAATCATTGGTAAGTCTGATTCGCTGTCAGCACTAATAGTAATTGACTCATTAACAGATTCTGCAACATCTGGAATACCATTACCATTTTCGTCTTTCCAATATGATCCTAATTCATCATGTGAATCATTTTTGCAATCACAATCTTTATCGCACTTGTGCATTTCACAACCACAATCTTCGCAAGTATAAGTGTGTCCTGCCATTAATTTTTTAACTTCTTTTGGAGCAGTTCTTGATTCTTTAACATTTTCTTTTTTAAGATCGTCTTTGCCTTTACCATCAATAGCATAATCCGGAACCATTTTACCTGTCTTAGGATCTTTTACCATTTTCTTTTTTGCCTCTTCGACTGGAGGATTTAATTTCTCTGTATTTTCTAATGCATCTGAATGTACATTAGGATTAACTTTATCTAGATCTCTTAAACGGTCTAGTACGTTGATCATTTCACGTGATGCCATTATTCTGCTCCCTTGTGACGCTCTTTTTGTTCTTTTGCTAACTGTTGTAAAAACGTCTCTTTACCTTTTTCAGTTGCAACTAATTCATCTTTATCCACTTTAGGTGCATCTTTGTACTCACCGTCTAAAAGTTTATCTTCATACGGCTTATCTTCATCTCGTTCTGCTTGATATTCTTCTGTTGGCTCACCTGGTTTACGTACACGGATCATATCATCTTGCATATTAAGTACGCTTGATAGATACGCTCTAAGTTCGTGCTGTGTAGTTGGATAGTTTACAGTTGTTTCGTATACTGTAACTTCTGTGTTAGTTAATTCAGGGAAGTCTAATGGAACACTTTGTATTGGTGTTTTCTTACCTGCAGTTAAGTTTGCAACATCAAATTTCTTTAATGCTACCTCTAAACTATCTTCAAAATTTTCATCTAAAACGCCTGCAATTTTAATAACAAAGTCGTATTGCTTTGATGCTTCTGCTAGGTGTTTCTTAAATGTGCCTGCCATCATATTCTCCTTTAACTACGTTTATTTATCTTGATCATTGTTTAAAATCTTTTCTAAGATGGCGTTACGATCCATGACTACATAGCCCTCAGCATCAACTGTATCTGCATTATCACCTTGTTTTTGATCAATACTTGCTTTTTTAAGTTGTAATTCAACCATTTTAAGTTTTTTATCAAGTTTTTGACTTTTAGCATCAATAGCATTTTTAAGCATATTACTTGCTGTTTCAAAAACCCTGCCCGCATAACGGGACTCAACATTCATGCCCAAATCCATTAGATCTTCATAACTTTGTTTGGCTTTTTCTGCTAGATCGTCTAGTTCTTTATCTGCTAATTCTCCAAGTCCTTTTACCATGGGTAAAGCGGCAGATATTTTATCAAATTCTGCTATACTCCGCTCAAGGTTGTCAGTTTCTTTTTTGACCGCAACAATGGTTTTTGGTTCTTCAACCTGCTCCATAGTTTGTTTAACTTCTGGTAGATCTAACAATTCTTCTAATTTCTTTGTCATATTAATACTTATCTTCTTTTGCCAGTGTGGAATAAATCTTTTTCAGTAACTACTCTAAATTGGATGCCTTTTTGTTTACAATACTTTGCGGCCGCTTCCCACTTTGCTTTATTTTTAATATATTGTGCTTGGTTGTAAACACTCTTTCCAACACTTTCTTTTACAGTATGATTTTCTGGTTTAATTTCAATCACTTCTGCTTTAGTTTTACCTTTACTGTTTGCATATACAATAAAGAAGTCTGGAACATATATAGTATACTTACCGTCTAAGGGATTTCTATAAGGAATCTTGATACTTTCACTTGCCCATTTTGCAATAGCAGGATGATCATCGCACATCTTCATAAAGTGCCATTCCCAACTTGATCTATAAGTTGGCGTTTTAGTTCCTATGTATTTTTCTGGGTTCTTGAGTTCGTACCTACCACGGGCAAAGTTTCCTAATCGTGCCATTATGCAATGATGTTCCTCTTAGCCGGGTTTTCACCTGTATCAAGTTTTGCAGTACCTAATGCCGAAACATTTATTCTATTGATATTTAAAATTTCACCTAGGACATTATCCAATTGAGTTACTTCTAAACTTCTTAATTGATCAAGTAATTCAAATGGACTAACTTCGTCAAGTTTACATTGTTTTAAAAAAATAAATGCAACACTTTTTGCCGCCTGTTCTTCCATTCCTCTTTTTAAAAAGAATGCAATAGCCGCATCGCTTTCACTGGCTTTAAATTGTAGTTCTGCCTTGTTAAGTGCATCAAAATATAAAATAGAATCTTCGTTACTATCTTTCTTTTTAATTTGTACATCCAATGGTAAGTTTGAAAAAGTTTCTTTCATTATTTTTCCTATTAGTTTTCTAGTGGGATAACAGTAACGATCAATGGTTCAGCACCACCACCCGGTATCCACTCTGCAGGTTTACCAGCATTTATCCAAGCATAATAATCTGTCATATTTTTAAACTCTGTTTTCTTTCCAGTATTAGGATTTATAGGATCACCACCAAATGTTGTAGTGCTTTTTCCTGTGTTATTACCTGCGTTTACGCTTTTTTGAATAGTCTTAGTATCTGCAACTTCTTCTTCGCCGTCTTGTGTTGTTAATGCTACTTGTGTTGCTGAAGTATCATTTACTTTGTTGAGTCCAAATATTTGAACACTGTCTTCTATAGTATTTGTTATAGCACCTGTTGCAATACTTGATACTTCTTTTTTAATTCCTGCTTTAGTAAGTTGTTTAGCATTGTCTATTGTGTTTTTTGCTTTGATTGCAGTTCCGAGTAATGCTAATGGATTGCTTGTTACATTTGGATCTAACAAATCACCAAACACATCAAGTCCACCTGCTACTACACCGTTTTGTCCAAATAGTGTGCTACTACCTCCGCCCATGATACTTAATGGACTTGGAGATTTATCGTAATGTAATTGTGCAAAGCCATCTGGATTATCATTTCCTACTCTACCTTGAGCGTACTTGATACCTTCGTATATTAATACCATTTGATTTTCAGCAGGTTGACTACTTGAAGAATTTAATTGTGGTCCTTGCCAACTTTGAATCATTGGATTAACTAATGTGTACTCAAAAAAGTTATGTCTACTTAATTGATATATACTAATTTTGTTAAAGAAGTGACCTGGAAAATCACTGTTAATACCAAATCCTACTTTGTTACTTTGTATAGGGGATGTGTTATAAGGACTGGCAACATTAGGGTTATCAGCATCTTGTACGTTACCTGGTCTGCTGTAAGTTGGTTGCACTTTCAACTCTTCTGGAAATACAGAATCAGCATAATAATTTTTAAAATATTGTTGCCACATACCACTAATTAAATTTACATTATCATCATGGAATGTTATATTAATTGGAGTGTACTGCACTTGTGTTTGAATATTAGTCTTCTTACCGTATTGATTTTTAGTTTCAGTATTAAGTGTTACTCCTGGAACTTGACATGCTTTAACTAGCATACCTACTTCGATGTTTGGTTCAGACTTTGACCAACCTACAGGACCACCCGGACTACGTGCCGCGGCCTTATTAATATCAAAATGTACATGATATAAAAATTCAACCTTGGGTGCAAGACGCATGTAATCGTCTGTAAACAATCTTGCGGCATGTTTATAATCTTTCATGTCGCCTTCAGAACCAAATATTCCTCCGACTACACTTCCTAAAAATTTAGTTACTTTGCTCATATTATTATTTAGCCATAAAAAAAAGGCCGAGTTTTACCCCGGCCCTTTGTAAACAGATGACTACTAATTAGGTATTAGCCTGTTGCTAAAGTTCTAATTGTTCTTCCGATAGCACTACCAATACCGTTTGGCTGACCAGCACCATTAGTTTGGATTGCGTTATCGTATTGCAGTGACATAGTAATGTCAACTGGGTTTGAATCTGAGTATGTTAACTGATTGTAGTTAATGTCTTGTACAAAACAACCAACTAATTCAAATGTCTCAAGTACGCTTGGTGTGTTAGCACCGTTACCACCGTCTAAGATTTCAATTCTAGTTTTGAATTTGTAATCTATTCCGGAAGCCGCACTCGATTGTTCAAAGAAATCGAATTGTTTCTGTAATTGTTGACCTGCACTCTTACTCACAGCGTTGTTTACATCATCACGTAATGTGATTGTAATCGGTTGCCATGTGTGTTTACCAGCATAGTAAACTTTTGAGTTGTAAACATCAATCGCAATTGATTCGAAGTTTACATTTGGTCTTGTAACATCAATTACCTGTTTTGTTAGTTCAATGTTAGGAGCCCCAGCACCAAAATTTTCAAGGCTCACTCTAAAGCGATACTTGAGTTTTGGCATCAACAAGCCTTGTGAACTTGCTGATTGGTCACTCGCCAACGGAACTGTAAATTTGCTTAAACTTGAAATAGCCATCTAATTTGCTCCTTGTATAGTTTTATTTATCCACATTATTGATTGCCCAAAGTTGCAATTTCACCTGTGTTCTTTAAGCGTAATGGAATGTATATAAACTCCACACTCTTCACTGGTTCAATTGCTACGTCAACGTATAACTCGTTGCGATCAATTCTTGCAGATGTGTTGTTAGTGTCATCACATACAACTAGGAAGTCATAAAGTGCTCTTTGACCTACAAGTTCAAGTAATAAACTTTCAGTTGCTTGTTTGATTTCATCACGTGTAATCTTATCGTTTGGTTCAAACATGAACGGTTTAGCAAGTAGCGTCATTTGACGTCTTAAGTATGCAACTAATCTTGCAACGTTAATTCTATCTAATGAACTTGCGTTCTTTGCTCTAGTGTGTTGACCAAAGTTAACTAATCCGCTACCAGTAATAAATGTTAGTGGGTTAATTTTAACTCCTGCCATTGTTTCACGTACACCGTCATTTAATGCAACTGCGTTAAATTCGCCTTCGTTATCAATGTAACCTACACTTGATGCATTACTAATGCCACCACGTCTTGTTCCTGCTGGAGCAAACCATGGAAACGATACTGCATCACTTACTGCAATAGTACGTAGCATCATGTGACTTGGTGGAACAACAATGTTCTTACCTGTTACATCAGTTGTTAAACCTGCTGGATAAAACGCCGCCATATACTCATCATATGATACTAAACCGTCTTCTCCGTCTGCACTTGCGCCTGCTGTATTATTACCGTAGTTTTGTAGTGAAGTTGCATTTGGTGCTAATCTAAACGGAGTATCAGCAACAACAAATCCTGTTAAGCCTCTGTCTACGTTTAGTCCAATTAAGTTACTTGCAAGTTCTGGATATCCAGGAGCACTTAACAATGTAAAGTTACGTGTTTCTTCATCACGTAGTAACTCATTTGCATCTACTGCACTCTTAAGTCCTGCAACAATAGTTTGACGTTGTGAATGTCTACCAAATAATCCTGAACCGTCTGCATTAACTGTGTTCCAGCCAATCCAACGTGCAGTTTTATAGTTTGCCATTGCTTCATCGCCAAAGCGTTTGTTTAGTCCACTGTTTGCTGTTATATCAATTTGATTTGCTACAAATTTCTTAACATTAAAACCTGAACGTCTTGTGTTCCATAATAACATACCTCTTGGGTATAAGTCTGGATCTGGAGCATCTGGATCAACATAGTTTGAACTTAACAACGTTTCGATTGTTGCCGCTGTATCACCTGTTGCACCACTTGAACCGTAACGTGCATCTGCAAAAAGAATTCCATCTTCTGTAGTTTGATCTGTTACGTCAATTAATACCCATTCAGTTGCTGAATTATCCCAACGGTAAACTTTTGCACCGTATTGGTCAATGTCAGCAGTTGAAATCCAAATATCGCCTTCAACTAAATCACTAGCATCTGACTGTCCACCTGTTTTTAATGGAGCAGTTGCTGATACAATAGGTCCTTTAGGATCAGTTGCACCTGCTAATGGTGTGTAGTTTAAATAACCTACCCACTTGCTTCCATCATGTACCATAATGTCTGCTTCGTCTAGTGTAGTGTTATACCATAACGTACCATCTGCTGGAGTTGCTGTTGGAGCATTATCACTTGCTTCGTATACAAGTGGTTTCCAGTTACTAATGATATGTGAATGATTGTCATCTGCGCCTGCTGTATAATAATTTGCTGTACCTGTTTCAACACCTGCACTTGAACGTGCCCATGCTGTGTAACCTGCACTTGCTAAAATACTTGACGCATCTGTAATTTTAATTTCGCCGCCTAATGCATGACTAATTGAAAGGTAACCATTACTTACTGTTGCAGTAATGTGTTCAAAGCCTGCCGCACTAATTGCTGAAGCAACTCCTTCAACTGTCGCTGTTGATACTGTTACAGTTTTAGCAGTTTGATAAACGTTACTACCGTTATCTGTTTCTGCCATTGTAAGTGTTCCTGTTGCAACAACTGGATTTGCACCTTGTTCAGTACCTGTTACGCTAGTTGGTGAACTTGTTACTCTTCTGTATAATTTAAAGTTTACAAGTTTTTCAACACCTGTTGTACTATCTTCTGATGTTCCTCTGCCTGTAATATTTGCAAGAGCAAATACTGTACCTGCAGGTATAAGTGTTCCACCAGTAGCATCAATTGTGTTTACTGCTTCTTCTCTAGTGTTGTAAAGTGGAGCAACTGTTGTTGACCATACGCCTAAACTGTCGTTCCAAACTTGAACTTTAAGATTAGCACCTAAGTTTGGTGAAGTAGTTTTCATCCAAACACTTCCGCTTGGTTTAATTCCGCTTCTAGAAGTTCCTGCTACTGTTACAGTATCAGTTGACTTCCATGTTGGAACATTTGAGTGTTTTGAAATTTGTACAGCCGCACCTGAATAATAAGTTGCTGTAATTCCAGTGTCTGTTTTTAATGTACTTCCTACTAAATCTTCAATAACAATAGCACCATCATCTGTAGTACCATCTGAAGTTGAAGTTCCGTCACTGTATATTTCTAAAATGCCTGTGCTTGTAACTTTTGCACCAACACCTGTTATACTTGCACCGTTAATTGCGTTTGCAAGTGAAGTAACAGTTGTACCTGAAAGTGTAACACTTGTTCCGTTAATTACAAGTCCTTGACCATTTCCTAATGTTGGATTTGATACTGTACCTTGTATTGCTGGCCAACTTGATGCCCAACTATCTGAAGTAAAAGTTGAATCACCACTTGTTAAAGCGGCAATGTTTGCACTAGTTGTTGAACCTATTTTAACCCATGCATTATCTGCATTTTTGTAGTAAGCATCGTTTGATGTTCTAGCAGTTACGATTGCGTAATCACCTTTTGCACCTACGCTTGATTTTGGATCACCGGAAGATAAATTACCAACAAGTTGTGTAGCGGAGTTAAGAACTAAAGGAATCTTGTTTGTAAATTTTTGTGTTGCTCGGTTCCATTCAAATATACCAAATAATGAATCGTTTGTATCTAACCAATATGTGCCATCTGCTGGCGTACCTGCTGGTGCTGATGCAGAACCTTTAAGTTCTCCTAAGTCAGCGTCTGCTCTTACAATGTATGCTCTATTTGCTACACCTAAGAATGAATATGCAGATTGTAGTCCGTATTCATTTAGTTCATTGCCGTGTAATGGATTGTTAGATGAATCTGTATAAAACGTTGGATTACCAAACGTTTCTGTTAATTCTCTTTGTGATGTAATTAAGTATGGTGTACCAGCATTAGATTTAATTGTTCCTTGTGCTGTTCCCGTACCTGCGCCGTTTGGCTTATTAGCGGCAGTTGCTACGATAATTAGTGGTACCGTTGCGGCCGCGGCTGGCGTATAAAAACTTTCGTCTATTACGCTAACTTCAACTCCTGGTGATGTAAGTGCCATCTTGTTACTCCTTTAAATTAAGTTCTTAAACATATTTAGCCATGTTAGACAAATTTGCGGTATTACATATGGCGAAAAAGGTACGGAAAAGGGCTGGTAAATATATATATGACTAGACCTTTGTGTAAAACATGCAACCGTAGACCCTGTGCAGTCAATTATAAGAAGGCTCGCAAGACCTATTATAGAAGTAAATGCGAACAGTGTGCTAGAGGTAGGACCCCTACAGTTCCACTATGGCATCAACTTGGGTATAGACAAAAAGACAAATGTGATAAGTGTGGATTTACAAGTAAGCATGAAGAACAATTTGCAGTGTATCATATCGATGGTAATCTAACAAACTGTCGACATAATAATCTTAAAACAGTATGTGCTAATTGTCAGCGTATACTACACAAAGAAGGATTTACTTGGAAGCAAGGTGATTTAACACCCGATTTCTAAGGAATTCAACTGTACTGTTATTTTCAATAGTAGCATCAAAGTCAACGTTACACCACGCCCATTCTGATATGTGTACTTCAGGATGATTTTCTTCCATCTTATGTGCAACTACAATATTCTTAGCACCTTTGTTACTATTAACTTGACGCATTTGATGTTGTGCAGTAGTCCACCATTCAGGATCATCTCCACGTTTTACACGCCAAAGATATCCGCCTATTGAACGTAGCATATTTGCTTCGTTTTCAAAACGCACATCTGGAATTACAAATTTTCCTTGTGGATTATCTAATAATTGTTTTTTAACTAAACTAACCCATATGCCATCGTAGAATCCGTTACGCATACAATCAGTTCCAAATAGTTGTAATACTAGTCGTGGTGTAACAGGACTTCCTGTTTCAGTACTCCAATAAGGATCAACTTTTTCACGCCATGCACGAGAGTCTGGGTTATTGCCTTCAAGCATTTCTCTGTCCCAGCCAAAAACACTAGCAACGCCGTCTTTGAGTTTGTCTGCAAAAGATAGTTTTTTAAATCCCTGTTGTTCAACTAAAAAGTCTGCAACAGTTCCTTTACCTGAACCTATAAGTCCACAAATACCAATTATCATAAAAGATTCCTTATTAAAAGTATCTCTAAATTGTATAGTCATTGTGTAGGAAAGTCAAGTGTTTTTTAGCCAATTACGAATGATAATGGTTTAGAACCATCTACGTAATTTGCCAAGTCCATTTCCAATTTCTCCATTTCGGCCATTGCGTCTGCTTTGAGAGCATCACCGTTGAGTGAAGTTCCGCCTTGCGGTGTTGATATGGTTGCAAATTTGCTTCTTGCTTCACCTAGCATATATTTACATACTGCTAATGTGTAGTCTTTAAGCCATTGTCCAGCATAAGGATCACTTAATAGATTAAAGTCTGGACGATAATTATATAGTTGCATTAATACTTGTTCGTCTGATCTAGGACGTTGCATAATTGTAAGTTTCTTGCTTACAGGATCAAACTTAAAGTTAATAAAACTACCAAACATTTTACCAACTAATTCTTGATATCCTGCAAAAGCATAATACGTACCAAGTCCGCCCATTTGTGATGAACTTAAAAGATATGAATTTGTATAGGCCAAGTTAAATGGTTCAAATAATGTTCCACCATCTCCGCCACCTGAACGTGAACCAATTGAACGTCTAAAAAGTTCTCTTACTTCTATTACTTCATTGGGTAAAATATAATCGTTTGTGTCTTCTTGAAACTCTAGTATAGCATATGATTCTTCTACAGCGTTTTCACTACGTTGTCTAAGTTTGCCAAGTGCTTTTTCTAATGCTACATCATAATGGTTAGGATCAAGTTCAACATCGATCATGCCATCACCGAGCATTGTTCTAACGTAATTAAAGACTGCCTGTTTCTTATTTTCTAAATCATTGCTCATATAAAGTTTCCTCTGTTAAACATATTTATTCTATAAATACATTTACTATGCCCAGACTCAGTTTATATAAACCGGAGAAATCCGCAGATTATCGCTTTATAGACAGGAATGTTAACGAATCCTTTCAAGTAGGCGGTACAGACATATTCATACACAAGTACGAAGGTCCTGTCGATCCTGGTGCTGATAAAAGCACCCCAAGTCAACCTTATGGAACAAACGATATACCCGAGACAAAAATACAAGATTTATTGTTTTTAGAAAACAGAGATAGAAAATATTCAGATGATGTGTATGTTATCCGCGGTATTTACAACGTACAAGATTTAGACTTTGATCTTTCACAGTTTGGAATGTTCTTACAGAATGATACTATTTTTATAACATTTCATATGAATTCAAGTGTTGAAAATTTAGGGCGTAAATTAATGAGTGGTGATGTATTAGAACTACCACACTTAAAAGATGAATATGCACTTAATGATTATGGTGTTTCACTTAAACGTTTTTATGTAATAGAAGATGTAAGTCGTCCGAGTGAAGGATTCAGTCAAACATGGTACCCACATTTATTAAGAGCAAAATGTAAACCAATACTTGATAGTCAAGAATTTAAAGAAATATTTGATAAAGATAGTGGCGAAGGAACAGGATCAACAATACGTGATGTACTATCAACATATGAAAAAGAAATGCAAATTAACGAAGCAGTTCTTAATCAAGCAAATGAAGATATTACAGGCGATCCTGAACAACCAGTAATTAGTGGTTATGATACAAAGCAATACTTTGTAGTACCAACTGATGATAAAGGTAACATTAATATTAATGATGACGGGTCAAGTACTCCAACATTAAAAACTGCAAAAGGAAACTTTTATGTTGGCTATCTTACTGAACAAGGAGTTCCACCAAACGGTGCTTTATACAGTTTTGGATCTCAGTTTCCACAAGCGGCTAGTGATGGTGAATTCTTTTTAAGAACTGACTACTTTCCAAATAGACTTTTCCGTTACAATGGTAATAGATGGGTTAAATACGAAGATGCTGTAAGAGTTGAAACACCTAGCAGTGATACTGCTAAAAATCAAATTGGTACATTTGTTAATAACAAAAGTAAAAATACTATTAACAATACAGAAGTTGATGAACGTCAAGCATTATCACAAGTACTTAAACCAAAGGCAGATAATTAATGCAACATTTTTATGATGGACAAATAAGACGCTTTGTAACACAATTTGTTCGTGTTATGAGTAACTTTAGTTACAAAGATAGTGCAGGCACTTTACGTAAGATACCAACAAGTTATGGAAATCTTACTAGACAAGTAGCACATATCATTAGAGATAACAGTGAAAATAAAGTTGTAAGTGCTCCTCGTGTAAGTTGTTACATTACAGGTTTAGAGTATGCTCGTGATAGAGTTCAAAACCCAACACATGTAAGTAAAGTACATCTACGTGAAAGAGATTATGATTCAGCAACAGGTGAATACTTAGATACCCAAGGACCAGGATACACAGTTGAGCGTGTTATGCCTGTACCATTTAACTTACAAATGAAATGTGATGTATGGTCAACTAACACTGATCAAAAATTACAAATTATGGAACAAATGCTTGTTCTATTCAATCCAAGTTTAGAAATACAAAGTACAGCAAACTATGTAGACTGGACAAGTTTAAGTTTAATCGAATTACAAAATGTAAACTTTAGTACTAGAACTATTCCACAAGGAACAGAAACAGAAATTGATATCGGAGAACTTACATTTACAATGCCTATATGGATTACACCTCCAGCAAAAGTAAAACAGTTAGGTGTAATTGAAAAAATTGTAATGAGTGTATTTGACGAAACTGGAAGTATTTCAGACGGTATTATTGACGCCGCTGATCCAATGGCAACAGTGAATGTTACACCAGGAAACTTTGGCTTGTTAGTATTAAACAATACTGCTAAATTATTAGCACCTGCTGAAGGAGTATCAGAACCAACACCAGGTAACTTTGATAGAACTGGAGAGGCTGTTAGTTGGTTTAAACTATTAGATCAATATCCAGGCAAATTTAGAGCAGGATTAAGTACAATAAGATTAGCAAAAGCAGACGGCAACGAAATAGTTGCAACAGCAAGTGTAAATCCAACTGATGACACACAAATAGTTTTAAACTTTGATAGTGATACAGTACCTGGAAACACAATTCTTACAGACAGTGTTGCTAGTAGAGGAACTATTGATGCTATAATTGATCCATTAACATTTAATCCAGACTTAGACAATCTAGCACAAGGTACACGTTATCTAATTCTAAATGACATACATCAGCACTTAAAGAATGACAGTTCAGATTCTAACATGAATGCTTGGCAAAATGCAGATGGTACAGTTGTACAAGCAAGTACAAACGATATCATTACATGGAATGGAAGCAACTGGGAAATTACTTTTGATGCAGGATCTAATGATGAGCGTGCCGATTCTAGCGTAGCACAGACCCCTGTCTACATAACTAATACATATACAGGAGTACAGTACAAGTTTACAAATGATGCTGGTGCCTGGTTAAAAAGTTATGAAGGTGAGTATTTAAAAGGGTCATGGCGACTAGTACTATAAAAGATAAAAACATTGTTTGCAGTGGAGCATTATTTTATGCTCGTACTACTAAACGATTTCTATTCTTAGAACGCACTAAAACAAAAACTGCTGGACAGTGGGGACTTGTTGGCGGAATGGCTGAGGGGAACGAAACTCCGTGGACAGCACTTGAACGTGAAATAAGTGAAGAAGTTGGAAAAACTCCAACAATTAAAAAAGTTATTCCTTTAGAAATGTTTACATCAAACGATAGTAAATTTCATTTTCATACATACCTTGCTATTATTGATAATGAATTTATTCCTACATTAAATGATGAACATAGTGGTTATGCTTGGACTAACGTAAACTGTTGGCCTAAACCATTACATGTAGGATTACGTAATACATTACAAAATCGTGTAATAAAAGATAAGTTACAAACAGTTTTAGATTTAATTGTTTAATTTACGTCTGATAAATTAAGATAGTTATAATCCATTTTAATACCTAAACTTCTTGGAAGTATATTAAACGCAATAGTTACACGTTCTTTATCGCTTGGTTGACTGTCGTGTACTAGATAACTTGGAAATAATAATAATCTTCCAGGCATAGCGTTAATAGTAAATATTTCACTTGTAAATGCAGTATTTTCTGCACTACTGGTTTTTATAATTTGTCTTGTTTTATCATGATTGTAAATTCTAGTTGGGGTATTTTCTTCAAAATATAATACACCACTTATTAAACTATTTGAATGGAAGTGTGAATAGATATTTCCACCTGACTTTTCAGCAGTTTTTGGTGCATACTTATTACCCCACATTTGAGTAATAAAATACTCTTCTTTCCTCCAACCTACTGTTTCACTAAATGCACATGCACTATCTAAAATACTTTTTACAGTATCTTTCATATAGTCTTTTTTATGTAAGTCGTCTTCGCTTTGTAAGAAATTATCTCCTTGTACCCAATTTATTTTGGATATGTCTGGAAGATCAATAGTTGTAGTTGCAATTGGTATTGGAAAGATACCGCTAATGTTCAGTTCATTCTTCATACAAATAGTTATATAATAAGTATTACTACAATGGACAAACTGAAGATAAGATTTACTAAACCCCCCGGAGCAATCAATAGTTTATCAGCACAACAAGTAGTTGTTGATAAATTTGAAGATTGGGAATCTATTCCTGATCCTATGCCTGCTACAAAGATGGTACCAGAATGGTTTAAACAAACTAAACCGTTAGGCGGACCTATTGATACTATGCCAACTATTAAAAAATGTCCGCCATTTTTAGATGCAATAACATCAGGATATATAATCAATTTTTGTTCTACTGTTAATGTTAAATGTATTTCAGAATCGCAAGTTTCTAAAACAGGTAAAGGATCAATTTTTATGAGTTCACATGCTATTGGACAGTTTGAAAATGCTCCATGGTACGGTAAACCTGTATTAAAATTTGCTAGTCCATGGATTATTGAAACTCCTCCAGGTTGGAGTTGCTTTTTTACCCACCCATTAAATGTTCCAAACGATCAATATCATATGTTAAGCGGCATAGTTGATACAGATACATATAGAGTTCCTGTTAACTTTCCATTTATCATGAATACTCCTGCAGGAGAAGAAATTGACTTTGATACTAAAACTCCTATGGTACAAGTTATTCCATTTAAAAGACAAGATTGGGAAATGGAAGTTAGTAAAACAGATTGGACCGAATGGAAAAGTCATCAAAATGTATTAGGAGACTCAGGCGACGAAGCCTATAAAAAGAACTTTCATGTAAAGAAAAAATTTACTTAGGGGTAATTGTAACAGTGCCCATGCCCTGCTTTACTTCAAATTTAACACCGTTTTCATTGCCTACAACTTGAATTTCAGGCTCACTAATACGTACAAGATTAATCATTATATCATAACGATTACGTTTATCAGAATTGCTTAATAAATCATAAGCATCTTTGACTTTTTGAAAAACTTTTGGATCACCGTTTCTATCAGGATGATGTTGCATTGACAGTTTTCTATATGCTTCTTTAATTTCACGTTGTGAAGCACTAGCATTAACGCCTAAAATTTGATATAAATTATCTTCTTGTGTCATAGAGCAAATCGATTTCAGTGATTGAAATTTTAGCATCTACAAACGTACTATCTTCGAGGTACTTAATTGGCCTAACAGCAATAAATCCTCCACGAACATTTGGCATTACTTCAACACAGTTAGGTGGAATAATCAAGTCGTATGTTTCAGCAGTAATTAATTCGTTTAAATTTGCATCATCGCTTGTAAATCTTAAATGAAATCCTAAATTACTTGTTGCAATTCTTACTTGCTCAGTAAAAAATGGACCCATCCTAAAACTTGTGTCACCTGTAACGTCTGTTACTTCGTATACGTTAGTTGTGTAAAATTTCTTAATCATGCTCATATAACTATTTATATGTTCTTATACCATTTTGTCAAGTAGTCATAATGGTTATCTAAGTCACGCATTACACGATCTATACGATAGTTTTCGCTATCAACATAACTGTCAGAATATTTCAAATAATCATCACTCATAAAAGAAATACTTTTTTTATAAAAATCACTGCCATATAACATTTCAAACCATTGTCCTGTATGGAACATGCTAGTGATTCCAGGAATAAACATACTATCTTTTGGCCCTGGTACAAAATTTTCTAATCTTTTTTTACATGTATCAGGTAATTCTTTACTAGTTACATCTCTCCAAAATTGTGTATCTTTTCTAGAAGCAAACTTATAATGTGTAAAAATAAAATCTCTAATTTCATAGTACATTGATAACCATTGATTGTTAATATAACTTAAATTATCTTTACCCCATGTACCGTCACTATATCGTAAACTTTCTACTAAAAATTCAACTGACTTTGTGGTAAATGTTATTCCAGTTGCTTCTAATGGTTCAACAAATCCTGCACTTAATCCGATTGCTACTACATTATCATGTGCAATGCCTTCGTGTGTACCAATACGCATTTCTAAATGATTTGCTGGAGCATCAAACTCGCCTATTGCTTCGCGTAATTCTTTTTCAGCGTTTTCTTTAGAACAATATGCATCACTGTAAACATATCCGTTACCTATACGATCATAAGTTGGAATAGTCCAACGCCAACCGTTCTTCATAGTTGTTGCTTTTGTATAAGGATGACATTCTTCTTGTGGATTTTTATATTGTGTTGGGATAGCAACTGCTCTATTACATGGTAGATTTTCGCTTTCGTCTATATATCTAACCCCTAATGTTTTTCCTAATAATAAACTTTTAAATCCACTACAGTCTATGTATAAGTCTGCATGATATTCAACACCTTCCTTATCACGTAAGCATTTTACACCTTGCTCGAACGTATCTACTTCAACAATTTCAGTATCAACAATATCAATTTTATCTTTAATATTTTCTTTTACTGCTTCACCAATCTTATGTGCATCAAAGTGTACAGCGTCCCATGACGGTGCAATAAACCCGTGTGTAAAATCCATAACATGATTTAGTTTTGGAGATTTATTTGCTTTAGCAAGTTTATAACTTTGTACAAAATCAAAAAATTCTTTTTTACTTTTACCTAACCAATAGTTAAATGATGGAATTTCAGGACCTAATACAAAACTTCCATAGTCGTCATTGTCTACAAAATAAGGTTCGTCACTCCAACCATTAAATTCTACACCTAACTTATATGTTGCTCTTGCAGATTTCATCCAATCAACTGGTTGTAAACCGCACTTACGTAAGAATTCTGTAGTGTATGGTTGTGTACCTTCTCCTACTCCAACAATGCCGATCTTACTACTTTCAATTAGTTGTATCTTTACTGCACCTGGTATAGTGTTTTTTAAATACGCGGCTGTTAAGTATCCACTTGTTCCGCCACCTAGTATACAAATATTTTTAATCATTTTATCTCCGCATAGTTAAAGTGTTCTTGATTTCCTAATTTAGTTGGTAACATATTAAAACTAAGAGTATAACGAGGCTTTGGTGTTATATTTTTCTCACTTCTGTGTTCAATATAACTAGGCCATAATATTAACTTGTTAGGCTCTGCTTTACTGCTTATTCTATCTGTTAAAAACGGACTATTTCCATCTCTAGTAACACTAATTGTATTTCTCATTTTACTTATCGGATTATAAAATTCTGTACCACCTTGATCGGGTGTACTGTTTAAATAATATACTCCACTTAATAAACTGTTAGTATGTGTGTGTGGTCCAATACTTTGACTGTTACTAAATTTATTCATCCACATACTAGTAATGTATAAATTTTCAGGTTGATAACCTATTTTATTACAATATTCTAATCCACAGTCAATAACTGTTTTAGTAAAAGATTCAAATGCTGTATCTTCTTGTAGATTTTGCTTAGAAATTTGATACATCGGAAATTCTTCAAATCCTTGCTTATGATTTGTCCACTCTACAGCATCAATCATATTACTAATATCATAATCCGTAATATCAAGTTTAAATTCTACAAATCCAGTTGGAAATAATCCAATAGTATTAGATTCCATAATGTCTACCCCTAGATTTTTTACCTAAATTCTTTAAATTAAAAGTATATGGTATAACAATACGTTCTTGTAACTCTGTAGTGTTTGTAAAATTATTTTGCCCTGTCATATGTGGAATATCACTTCTAAAAATTACACACTGTCCTGTTTTAGCAGGAACATAAAACTCACCTTCAGTGTCTACTGTGCGTTGTTTAAAGTCAGGTTGCCACGGTTTCCATTTAACGTCAGGTTGTAAAAGACCTAAAGGTGCAGAACCTTCGGGTGCATGTAAATAATACACTGTGCTTAATAATGTGTTTGCATGTATATGAGGCTTATGTGTACTTGCTCCGTGTTTGCTTACCACTGCCCAACTATTAGCAACAAATATATCGTCGATATCAACGTCCCAGCCTATACTATCAGAAAAATTATGTACTTGTTGTATAAGCCAGGTATTTAGATATTGCATTTCGTCGTATTGATGAATACTTTCGTCGGTTACATAACCTAATCCTTCGCCGTTATCAATACTATTGCCTTTTTCAAGACGTTTTATTAAATTGTAAATAGTTTCATGGTCATTACAATCATCAATTGGTCGTTGTGCAATACCAACATTAGTAGGCCATATAGAATTTACTTCCATTATAGAAATTCCTTAAGATCTTTTTCAAAAAAGATTCCTTTATCGTAATATCCATCATAACGCTGATCAGCATAAGGGCCATTTGCGTCTACATAATGCAAAAACACTTGTCCTAATTTATAATCTTCAATATCACATTTATTACGCCAATGCATTAC
>Ga0213869_10000232_pt1 | contig 46613 bp, 34 predicted proteins | sample PICome_10_FD_160083 | JGI IMG/M metagenome (GOLD analysis project Ga0213869, IMG submission 160083) | Coastal seawater microbial communities near Pivers Island, North Carolina, United States - PICO132 | ecosystem: Environmental > Aquatic > Marine > Coastal | place: USA: North Carolina...
CCTCTTCCTTTTCCTCTTCCTCTTCCTCTTCATATCCTTTTTCCTCTTCCTCTTCATATCCTTTTTCCTCTTCCTCTTCATATCCTTTTTCCTCTTCCTCTTCATATCCTTTTTCCTCTTCCTCTTCCTCTTCATATCCTTTTTCCTTTTCCTTTTCCTCTTCCTTTTCCTCTTCTTGTTCGGTGTCTTCTTCTACTTGAGTTTCCTCTTCTTGTTCGGTGTCTTCTTCTACTTGAGTTTCCTCTTCCATTTCCTCTGTTTTATCTACTTCATCTCTTTTCGTGTCTTTAGGTTCAGCGGGTTGTTGTATTTCCTCTTCTTGTTCGGTGTCTTCTTCTACTTGAGTTTCCTCTTCCATTTCCTCTGTTTTATCTACTTCATCTCTTTTCGTGTCTTTAGGTTCAGCGGGTTGTTGTATTTCTTCTTCCACAATATTTACAACTCTATCTGGTTTTGGTGGTTTATCAGGTAGGTCTGATGATATAGATCTAGTTTTTACAGGTTTTTCTGGTGGTTCAGAATTTTTATTTTCTTGTTCATCGTGATATTCTCGAAACATTCCTTCGCATGTTGGTTCATTCATAATTTTATTATCGGATTTATTTGTATTTATAATTGATGCTGGGGTTGGTGGATAAAACCAATTTTTTATAGCAGAAAACATGATATACTAAAACATTATACAATCTTTAATATCTTTTTGGGAAAAAATAGAAAAAAACTTATTATCATGTATAAATAATTCTCCATAAACAATATGTCCTATAATAATTCCGATGATAGAAGGATACCATAAATGATTTACACGCATCATCATTTTATTTATTATAAAACTGCTAGATAGAATAGATAATATAGTCAACCATTTATGATTCTTTACATATACCCAAGACATTCTATAGTGATTTGGAACATGTAATAGACACATATACACATACAAATATGGATCCGGGTATTGTATAGACAAATATAAATTAATCATATTCCCGATAAAAGATAAATATTTATTGGGAAATAACAATTCGAAATCACGATGAAAATGAATTAATGAAGCAATACATAATGGTAGTTGGCATATGGAGTTCAATATGATTGGCGTTAGTTTTTGGGAAACACATATGGACACACCATATGTTAATAACAATGGGAAACAGTCTTTTTTATTGACAGCATGTATAAAATCAGTGATACCATGTGGGGCGATAATTCCTTGCGATGCGATTGTTTTCATTACGTTATATGTAAGCATTTACTCTTAACATATGATGGTTATAATATAATTATCCTATTAACGATCATTATGTTTTTTTAAAACCTTTTTTCGAAAAAAAAATTTTCTCCTAAAGTTTTGGATTTTTCAAATGGATTGAGAGAAATTCGGCAAAATGGAATTCACCAATTCAATTTTATGAAGGGATTTTTGGACATTATTCGGATCATGAAGACCCGCAAATAAATAATCGGTTTGAGGACTTTGTTCTGTCTTTTTAATTTGTTTATAAATACTGGAAATTTCTACTAAAGTATTCTCAATGGTTTCTTTATGAACAATCATTGGAATATTGCGTCGATATGGTTCTGTAACAATGGATATAGCAAAATATAACAAGTGAACTCGTTTACGAATACTACCTGGAGTGAATTTTAAACAAAACAAATTTAATATAGATTGTAAAACTTTTTGAGAGAAAGGATCGTCACGTGTTGTATAAAAGAGCGAGTCCCATATTATCCATATAACTTCCTTTTGGTGTTTATATTCTACTGGAATTTTTTCTCTAGTATCTGCTACAATTGCTTGCTTCTTTTTTTTACATATTTGATCAAAACTAATAATCCATTCTACCCAATAACATGCCAATGCCATATTTGGGTTATGGGTTTCAGAAGAAGAAATATGGTATGTAAATTCATTCACCGCAATAGATAATTCCTTTGGGTCTTTTTTTCGCATAATAGGTTCTAAAAACGTATTATCTGGTGCTTTTAATTTGAGAGAAATCTGTGTCATATCAAATTCTTCTTGTTTGTTTAGTTTTACGGGTTCAAAACACGGTTTTTTAGGACTAGTTGCGAATACACAACAAATTTCTGCGAACATATTGCGTATTGTTGGTGAGTTACGAAGTTGAAGTTCATCATAATATAATCCTTGAACCATAATATTCCTAAATACTTGGAATCGAGAATCAATATAAATTGCTAATTTTGGATTTCCTAAATGAATATGTTTTCCTAAATAAAACAGAATACACTCCCATACCTCCATAAAATGACCCGCACATAACAATTCGGCACACCAATAACAACTTTGTTCTATTTTTGATTTATATAGTGAGTCTAATAATTGTTTTTTAACATCTGTTTTTTTATATCCACTGAAAGATATGGTTTTAAATTCAGATATATCACGTATATCATTGATCATTCGTTCTCCTGAAACTTGTTCAAAATCACTGTCCATTATTTTTGGTATTTAGACATTATATATAATTAATTTTTCTCATAATACCATATAATGAACTCTATCAAGACGACAGAATTAGTACATTCAAGTTTTTACATAACCTATGTTTTTCTTATGACAACCGCCACTATTACATTTATAGAAGCATTACGCACAAATGACAACAAAATACGTCATATATTGAATTTGGAAACCTGTATTTCAGTTGTGGCAGCCTATTTTTATGGAAAATTCGTTTCTATGTTTGAAGAAAATCCGGAAGAAGTTGACTATAAAAAAATCAATGACACACGGTATCTAGATTGGTCTATTACTACCCCAATAATGTTATTAGTATTAGTGCTTGCTTTATTGTACAATACAAATGGACCTTCTCTCAATTTCTTTTCTTACCTTTTTATTTTGGTATTGAATTTTGGAATGTTAGGTGCTGGATATTTAGGTGAAATGAATTTATTGGACAAAAATGTTTCCAATACAGTTGGATTTGCTTTTTTCGCTGGTCTTTATTATTATATTTACTCTAACTATGTAGCTCCAAAAAAGAACTTTAATAACACAATATTGTTTTCTTGTTTTGCTTTCTTATGGGCACTATATGGAGTTGTGTATTTTATGGATGATATTCAAAAGAATGTATGGTTCAATATACTAGATCTATTTTCGAAATGCTTTGTAGGTATATTTTTCTGGGCATATTTTACTAAAATATTTCGAATTTGATGTTAGTAAAATTGAAAAATACAAATAAATTTTTAATAAACTAAATAGATATAATTTTAAAAAATGAGAGTAGTTATTCCCGCACGAAGACGAGTAAATAGACATAGATATAGACATAATACAAACACAACATATTGTAATATATCAAATCAAACTCCTACTACAATATGGGATTGGATTGTTGTATTGATAATTATGGTTACATTTATTAGCTTCATTATGCACCATTGAATTTATTAATTATATAATCAGTATAAATAGTAAGTGTCATTATATTATAAGATGTCGTTTAATAAACCAGAAACAATAAAACCAGAAACAGAAACAGGAAAACCAGAAACAGAAACAATAAAACCAGAAACAGAAACAATAAAACCAGAAACAGAAACAGGAAAGCCAGGAACACATAACATGGGGGAAAAATATATATTTGAAGACTTAATGGATGACGCAAATAAAAAAGCTATGAACGTATTTACCACAAAAGGTATAGATGCTGCCGTTGAATATATGTTTACAGATCAAGAAACTGGACGTCAATTATCATATGGTGAAATGCGTGCTCGTTATGGATAATTATAATACCTATATATCATATATGAATTATATAAAAAATACCTTGCTTTTTTTCTTAGTGTTCTTGATAATATACTTATACACTCTGCCAAGATATATATCATATTTACCAACTTTACCAGTGTACCCAAATAGTATAGAAGAATCAAATGAAGTGGAAGAATATACAAAAACTCGGACATTAGAAGATATTGATTTTTTTAAGAAAACAGACAAATCAGTTACTTCTGCTTTTTTAGATATAGTTCCTATGTTTGAATCCGAATTAAATTCTTTGATTACTCAACCATTTATAATTATTTTATTGTACTTACTCAAATATATAATTAATAGACCTCGTCCATATCAACTCAATAAAAATATTAATGTATTAGCCTCAAAAACTGGAAATACACCGGCATTTCCAGCTGGACACGCACTTCAAGCATATTATTTAGCTAAGCATTTATCTACATTATTTCCAGATAAAAGAGAAGAATTATATGAAACCGCAATAAAATGTGATATATGTCGAATCAAAGCGGGAATACATTATAAAAGTGATGGAGAATTCTCAAAAAAAATTGTAGAATATATTTTTTGAACCTTTAAGTATTGAAAATGTCCCATTTTAAATCTTCAAGGGTTTAATTTGTAATTAATCGAGGAACCACATTGATACATTGTAATTCTTGCGACATTAACTTGTAAGCATATGGCAATTCAACATACGCAAAATCCGTTACATTATCACATGTATTACATTTATGTACTGTCATTCCTTGTTTTCCTCGCATAATTCCTTTATCGCCATTATTGAATGTTGCTGTCATTCCACATTTTTTACACACGTGTATAGCGTATTTATCTGCTACACTATACATTCTTTCTCTACAGAATTTCGACATACCATGCGCAATCATAACATCTCTCTCCATTTCTCCAATTCTGAATCCACCATCACGACTTCTTCCTTCTGCTGGTTGTCTTGTTAAGTTAACTACCGGTCCTATAGAACGACTATGTTCTTTATCATTAACCATATGTTTCAACCTTTGATAAAATACTGGCCCAATAAATATATTTGTTTCTAACTGCTTTCCAGTAGCACCGTCGTATAATACTTCATTACCATAACTTTCAAATCCTAGTTTCTGTAATTGATTTGCTATAGAATATACATCTAAATTACCAAAACTGGTTCCATCTCCAAACATACCAAGTTCTACCAATACCTTTCCCAACATGGTTTCTTTCAAGTGAGCAATAGTCATACGAGATGGAATCGCATGAGGATTCAAAATAAGATCCGGTTTTAATCCATCCTTTGTATACGGCATATCACACTCTGGAATTATATTTCCCATCGTACCTTTTTGTCCGTGTCTCGAGCTAAATTTATCACCAATTACAGGCTTTCTAAACATTCGTACTCGAGTTTTAGCGAAATTACAACCATCCCCGTTTCTACTGGTATAATTTTTATCTACATACGTTTCCTCTGTAGTACGAAAACTTTTACTTTGGTCTTCGTATTTTATTATTTTTGTAGGATCATTGCGATTTTCTTTTATTGGTGCGACTTTAGAAATAATAATATCTCTATTTTCTATTTCGGTGTTCTCTGGAATAAATCCGTGAACATTTAGTTTGTTATAATTTCCATGCTTAATTCCTTTTGTCTTATTTGGATCAGGTTTACAACGAATAATTTCATCTCGTATAATATTTTTGTCCTCGTCCTTTTCAGTATGGTAAATAGTGGCTGCGAATAATCCACGATCTATAGCTCCTTTATTAATCAATACGCTATCTTCCTGATTATATCCAGTGTATGACATAATTGCTACGTGTATCTGACACCCAGACGGAATGCGGTTCAACTGTAGAAACTCCATCATACGAGTATCAACTAATGGACGATTTGGGGTATTCAATGCGTAGGTGGTTTTATCCATTCGTTTCGTATAATTTATACAACTTATTCCAATTGCCTGTTTTGCCATAGCACATTGGTATGTATTCCTTGGAGCTTGATTACAATCTGGAAATGGAACACATGAACCAAGAACTCCTAGCAATGTACATGGATGAATTTCACAATATTCATATCGATGATTATATGTGTCAATATTTGTATTCATATCTTTCATGTACTTTCCTTTGAATTTCATCGCAATCATTGTATTGTTCTGTTCTTCTGGATCGATATATTCAATAACAGATTCCTCTAATCGACAATTAGTCAATAAATCATTCCAATTGAGTTCACGTGATTTCAACTTTTCTATAATTTCTTTGGTAATGAGGGCTTGATTGTTTTCTAATTTCAAAACAGGCCTAGTCATACGACCACCATTATTACAAATACGTATTTCCATTTGTTCATAATGGAAAGATATGGACGTGTATATATTGATAATACCCTTGTACTTTTTGTCTTTCATATGTCTAAATAACCATAAAGGGTCTTTCGGATTTCCAACCCATGTACCATTTATAAACAATTTTACATCGTCAGCAAGTTCAATAGGTGATTGAACATCTTCTACAGAAATTATATGTGGTTTCACTAATTCATATAAATGTTCACTATTGGTTGGTATAGTAACATGTGTCATAAATGATAAGTTCTTTACGATACCAATAGATTGTCCTTCTGGAGTTTCTACTGGACATAAAAATCCCCATGTAGTATTATGTAATTTTCTGGGTGCGACTAATTCGCCATTCTTTTCCAATGGCGTATTCACTCGACGCAAATGACTTAATGTTCCCAAATAGGTCAATCGATTTAAAACTTGTGCGACTCCTACTTTACTACTACTATTCGATTGTTTTACACTGAAATCTCCAGTAGATAGTGCTCTATTAATACCATTCTCTATTGTAGTTGGCTTGACAATTTTATAAATATTTGTCATATTAATAATATTTTCATAATTTTCTGATGATTTCCAAGCACCAATATTGATCTCTCGAATCACTTGCTTTTCAATATCTTTAACGAATCGAATATAGTGATTTCGGAATAAGTTGTTTAGTAAAGAACCAGTCATTTCAATACGTTTATTCAAATAAGAATCACGATCATCAGGAGGGTTCCAACCAAGTGCGGTTCTTATAAGTCTATTTGCCATAAATCCTAATAAATACAGTTTTTGTTCACTTGTTTTACAATGCGGAAAGAAGTCATTTTTGAAAATTTCTAGAGTGTACTCTCGTTTTTTAGTATTATTTGCTCCTTTATCAGGAGTATAGTATGGATTATATGCTACCATACTCATTACATGTTCAATCGCATCTTCTTGTATTGTCTCTTGCGATTTCATTACAGTCTTCGCATCTTCAATTGATGCTTGTAAATATTCTAATAATTGTTTGTTTTTTGGATTTTCAACATTTAGCAAAATATATTCACATATTTTTTTATCAGATAGAACCCCTAGAGCACGAAATAATACAAATAGCTCAATATATCGTTTCTGTTTCATTCGTGGAATAACCACGTAAATACCATTTCCAAATACATTCGATTTAGAAGAAATCATCATTTCGATTTGTTTAGGAGAAATACATTTAGAATCCGGAACTGATTTGAATTCGGCTATCCAATTCCATTTAGGGGTATTTTTTCCATTAAATACATAAATTCGATTTTCTGCGGCACGTTCTTGACATAATACTGTCTTTTCCGATCCTTTTATGATAAAATATCCTCCACAATCCATTGAGCATTCTTCCGTCATTTCAGGAGATAAATGATTATATTGAGTTAAAATACAAATCGATGACTTTAGCATGATTGGCAGATTACACAGTTTAATATTTGGTATGATTTTTGATATTATTTTTTCATCATTCGCTTCATCTAATACATGGTATTCAATGTGTAAATCTACTATAGAACCGGACGCATAAGTAAAGTTACGAAGCCTTGCTTCGTGTGGAAACATAGTTTTCATTGATCCATTATTTTCAAATATTTGTGGCTGTTGAAATCGAATATTTTTTAAAGATATTTTTACAACCAAATTATATTTTTCGGTTTCCGCATTAAAATCGTTTTCAGATTTTATTGTTATTGGATTAAACATTTCAACTGTTTTCTGCATTTGATAGTTTACAAAATTATTATAAGACTCTAATTGATGTCTTACTAAACGCTCAAGTGGTTTTGTCTCGAAATATGACTGTAATATATCAAATGGTTCATGTGTGTAGTCACCAACATGTCCGAGAATATCTAATGTGCTAGGGCTAGACAATTTTTTTTTCTGGATTTCAGATTTTTCTTTTTCGATTTGATTTTTTATATCTTCTTCCACTGGAGAAGGTTTTACCTTTGGTTTTCTACCTCTTTTCTTTGGAATAGGCTCAGACATAATTTGCGTTGAAACACTTGACATTATCTATTGAATAATGTAAGGGATTATAATATATATAATTTCAATTTTAAGTTTCTTTGAAAATATATAAAGTGAACTTTCTATAAATATCAATGACTAATCAAATTTCAAAGATGTCGAGAAATATTGAATTAGATGTTGAAAACGCAATAATATCCTATACTAGATGTATGACCACCAAAGATATTGAACACGAAAAAACAGGAAAAAAATATTTGATGTTAAACTGTGACAAAAATATATTGTGTTTTGATGATCATATACCTCGTATGTATAATGCGGTAGTTTTAGATCCAATTACTCGTACAATTTTATCTATTGCTTCTCCTATATCTTATGATCTTACTGGTTTCAATCATCTGTATCCAAACAATGAGCAAACAAATGATATCGTTATAGAAGAAATGATAGAAGGAGTGTCTATACAATTGTTCTACGATTTTCGCAATAAAAAATGGGAATTGTCTACACGAAATTCAGTTTATGGAGATTATTCATATTATAGACTACCTACCGAGGTAAGTAAGACTTATCGTGAAATGTTATTTGATGCCATTGAAGTGACAGACAATACAATAGAATCATGGGAGGGGATTCAATATATGGATCAAAAGAGGTGTTATCATTTTATTTTACAGCATCCACAGAATCATCTGGTTTTTAATAAAATTTCTCCTAGATTGTATTATGTAGGATGCTATCGGCTCCATATAGGTGGAAAGAGAAATAATGTAAGTTATCATAGTTGTCATGAGATACCTGTATTCCCTTCAGGCATAGTAAATCTACCAAGAACTTTCTCTTATGATTCACCATTTTCTTATGAAGAAAAAACGAAAGAACTTTTGTCTATACATGATGATGTGTATCCGATGGGCATTGGGTTTTTATCACTAAGTACTGGTAATCGATATTTTGTGGTTCATCCTAAATATAAAGAATTACAAGAATTAAGGGGAATACATCCAAATATTTTATATCAATATTTATGTTTGCGTAAAATTTCAAAAATTACGGAATTTGTCACACACTTTCCTCAATATAAACAAATGTATTGGAAATTTAATGAATTGTATGAGAATTTAGTAAAAGCAATCCATCAAGGGTATCACGATTATTACGTGGGTAAGACCGAAAAGCGAGTCAATAAAAGTATATTTTTTCATATGGCGCAGATTCATCACAATATATATAAACCGTCTTTACAAGATGGAACAAAAATTATAGTTCGAAGAAAAACCGTTCGTGACTACGTAAATACATTAGAACCTGGATGTATTTTACATTTATTACAAAACGAAAAATATAAGCAAGACAAAATTATTTAAACCATTCAAGATTTAAAATGGGACATTTTCAATCGTTAAGGGTCAGATACCAGTAACGATTTGAAACGACACCCTTTTGGGAGTCCCCATTTCAAATCTTCACTGGTATAAACCTTTATAGATGATTGATTATAAAAATGTGTTTATTTGTAAGAGTCATATTTTATTGCGGAAAGACGATATTAACAACATCGACACCAGCTCCAACGAAAACAGAAAAAATAGGAGGATTCTTCGGTATGTTTGTTGTAATCTTTTATTAAGGGCTCTATTGGTATTGTGAGTATTGAATTTTCATTTGAATCATCATGATAAAACATTTACTATGATTATATATTTCAAAAATATTTCTTTATTGTTTGTTAAAATAATTTATAAAATTGAAATATATAACATTCATTTTTTACTGAAACAAAACGTTATTTCAAATATGGATTTCAGTATATTTACACAACATGATTACTATTCTGAATATGTTATGACACATAACATATTCACCGTCTGTATTGCTTTCTTCGTATACGTGTATATTATATATTTCTGTTTTTATAGCTATATACATATTTTGATTCATATGAGAATTTAGGGAACATATTGTTTTCTAAAACTTTTTAAACCCTTCAACATTGAAAATGTCCCATTTCAAATTTTCACTGATATAAAAGATAAAAATTGATTTTTTTCAAATTTTATCTCAATAAAACATAGCGACTAATATAATAAACTCAAACTTTTATAACCATACACAAAACTGTATCGTTATAATTTAACTCTCTTTCTTCCAAACTACGAAAATGGACTGCGTTGAATGCCCAATTTGCTTTGACGTTATTGAAAACAATAACAATTGTATGGTAACCGAATGTGGTCACCGCTTCCATACCAACTGTATGTTGAAACACGTATCTATGGGAAATCATGGATGTCCAATGTGTAGAACTGCTATGGTTTCACCTTCTGAAAATAATGAAGATGATGAAGAAACCCTGTATTCTGAGGATGATGATGATGAAGATGAAGATGATTATGATGATTTGGATATTAGAAATAACCCAGAACAAATAGACGATTATATATTAAGAGGATTTCGCTGGTTGTTTTTACAATATCCCTCTGAAGAAGATGATTTCTCTATGTTTGATGGGAATAGTATGGCGATTACACCAAACTCTCTAAAACGAGCGAATCTTAATCAAATAAAAGATGAAGATGCGATTGATGAACGATATGAAGAAACATTAGAAAAAATGTGGAATAACGTAATAAAAGAAGAAGAAAAACTAACTGCCCATATTTCTGAGATGGAAAGTACATTAAAAAAAGAAAATGTATCGTATAATGATTTGCTTACTTCTTATATGTGCGTTCTGTATCCTAAAGACTATTGCTTTTATGAAATGTATTCTTTAATGGTAAAAAAGACCAATAAAATTGATAGGGAAAAACTTAATTATTTTCGCCAAGAAAGAACTGTAGACTCACCGATGACAATAGATGAACTTATGTAGATGTAGATGTAGGTATTTTGTGACTTTTATAAAAATTAAAAAAAATTCGTCTTTTTTTCACAAATTTTAAGTAAAAAAATAATTATACTATATATAATGGATTTTGAATTAGGATGTGTATTTTCGCATTGGATTTTTCTGTGGACAATAGTATATTATTTTAATATATTACCATTACCATCACCTTATTATTTTCTAATATTAGCTATCATATATAATGTATTTCATGGATTTTATTTATTATATAAAACTAAAAATATATCACATAATCTTATTTACTGGGGAATTATTACCGTAACTAAAATCATTCCCGCTTATGTAATAAGAAATAATAAAAAAAGCATTAATGATATTTATTTTGGCTGTTTACTATTTATAGCTTATTTATTATATTATTATAATTATTGTAATGTAGATAAAATATTAAATGGAAACTACTTTAAAAATCCAAGTTATGGAAAGTTAATGAAAGAAATTTTTACTTTTTTTAAACTATAATTTTTACGATCCTGTATTTAATGATAATTTTTGAATTAAACCGGCTTTTTTCCACAACTCTCCCATTTTCCCTAAATATTCTTCATGGATATTTTCAACAGAACGATTTAAATGATTGCTTTGTAGAATCAATAATGTCGTAAGTGTAGTCTTATACACATCATGCTCTACAAGATTATGGAGTTCACCGGCTGTATTCGCAACATCAATATAAGATTGTTCATTATTGTTTTTATGCCAATCATCGAAAGCATATTTATACATTTGAGAGTATTGTCGTAAATGTAATAATTGCATAATACGTACTTCTATTTCATTAGATTGTAGTATATTATCAAAAAGGTCATTACCTGCTTTCAAAGTATTCAACAATATTCTAGCAGTTTCCGCCTCTTTTATTATTATTTTTCGAGTTTCTTTTTGAACGTCTGACATAATATGTATATAATACAATATACATATCATAAGAATAATTTCATATATCAAACACTTATTTTTCATTTTTTTCCTCCATGTATTTTGAGGATATAGTAGAAATTAGTTGAATATGTTTTATACATTTTGCCTTATTTTCACCATCCATTTTTTTCAAAGGTTCACGTAATGAATTGTCAATCACTTCCAATATTTTATCACTTTGTGGTAAATTTCTTAAATCTTGTGAGTAATCTTTTTCCAGAAAAAAATCGATATTGCCTTTATCAATAGGTTCACTATATGGAGAATAAATGAATTTATACCATATTTTAATCATTAATGTCGGGTTTGCTGTTTTCAATGTTTCTAAATAATCAATAGAATTCTTAATTTCTGTGTTTTCTGGGAAAATAGATTGAATATCCTTTAAAAAATCAAATATATGTTTATTGAATGCTTTCAGTAAAATACTAGTAGCTTTTGACATATTTCATAATATATATCTATAACCTTTATGTTGTTTTGGGCATAAATGGTGTTTGATTAAATTGCTGCATAGTACTATTTATATCGGTATTTCTCTCAGTTTGAATTTTATCAACCGTAACGTCTTCTGATATTTTATTAGGCCTATAATTATCTGGAGGAGTTTCTATAGAGGGAGTATTTCCATTTGCTGGGACGTAGTTATATATTGGCCGACTACCCCCAATACCTTTCGCACTTAAGTCTTCTGGAGATGCATTGAAAAATGTAAAAGCTTCAGATTGAATATCTTTTGATCCTAATGAAAATCCCAAAGGTTCTCCGTTTCCATTTGTGGCCATTAAATTGTTATCTTGTACAGTTCCTTTAAAATTCTGTATAATATCCTCTCCAGAAATACATCGATAGTTTTCTTTAATCAATAAAAGACACGGTACACTATGAACATTTGGTGGTAATAATACGCTATTCCCGTTTTCTAATATAACATGTACTTGACCAGTTTGTTGATCTATCTTTCGTCTATCCACACAAATACTGTGTAGTGATTTAATAATATCATTTTTTACTAAAAAATCCAAAACTTTTTTAGAATGTTTACAATAATTGCTATAATACAATAAATCCATAATTTGTATTATATATTTAAAGAGTTTTTTTCATAGTAACGCATTTATTGCTTAAGACTACTAGAAACGCACATTGAATGAAGAAGTCTATATGTCAAGTAACCAATAAATGTTGCCAATAGAGAATATAGAGTTAGGAATAATTCTGTGTTAGACATTTTCTTGTTACTTAGAAGTTGCGACGCAAACCCGAAAAGACCAAGAACGAATACGACAAACATAATCATCGTAAAAATGTAAAAAAGCATACAGTATTTTTTATCAAGAGGGCCAAAAAGATAGTTTTCAAGAGACATGGCAGAATTCATGTTTTATATAAAATATGAAGAAAAATATTCTTTAGGAATGATATTTTTCCTAAATAATTGCGATATCACTTTTTATTATTCAATAGTTCCTAAACATATTGAATATAGAATCCTTGACTGAAGATAAAACACTCCATAAAAAAATACTACCATAATAGAATTTATAAACACACTCGATGTACTCTTCTTAAATATATTGTAACATAAAATAATGATAGCACCAAAGAAAAATACAAAACCGAATATTGTGAGAACAAGGAAAAAGTTACAATAATAAGATTTCTCAAGAGGACCGAATATAAAGTCGTATATATCTGTCATTATACATTATGAACTTTTTTTATTTTTATTCCTAAAGAAATACGCAAATAATGATTGTATGAAAAAGATTAAATATAGATATTATCTATATAGTATAGCATATGGAAGAGGCTACAATATGGAAAATCATTGGTAAATATTTTCAGGAAAATCCTCAAGCTTTAGTTAAACATCATATAGATTCGTATAATGAATTTTATGGAAATGACATATTTCAACTATTTAAAGAAATGAATCCAATTAAATTGGATGTGGATTATGACAAAACGATTCAAGATTTTCGATCTAAATGTCTTATCTATATGGGAGGTAAAGATGGCAGTAAAATATATTTCGGAAAACCAGTAATACATGACTCTGATAAAGATATTCGATATATGTATCCAAATGAATGTCGGTTGAGAGATATGACATATTCCACTACAATTCATTATGATGTTGAAATCGAATATACACGAATATTACGACCTACTGATCAACGCACAGAATTAGATGATGATGGATATGCTATTATGAATGATCTTGAACTTAAAGAAACCGATGAGAATGGTCAAAATTTAAAAAAAGATTATACTCCTTCTGAATATGCGAAAATGAGAGATAACACATTGAGCAATATAGAAAGTAATACACAATTTATCAAAATGCGGTTTCAAAATTTATATTTTGGACGATTCCCCATTATGGTTCAATCAAATTTATGTATATTAAATGGTTTGCCTAGAAAAATGCGTTTTTCTTTAGGTGAATGTCTCAATGATAATGGAGGATATTTTATTATTGACGGAAATGAAAAAGTGGTCATTCCTCAAGAATCATTTGGTGATAATATGATTAATATTTATAAAGACCGTGATGAAAAATATTCGTATTCAGCAGATATTAAATCAGTTAGTGAAAATGTATCTAAACCGGTTCGTCAATTGTCCGTTCGTATTCTTTCTCAAATAACTGAATCCGAAAAAAATAATATTGGTGTATTTATTCCCAACGCAGGAAATCAACCAATACCACTCTTTATTGTATTTCGTGCGTTAGGCGTATTGACTGATAAAGATATTATCTCATATTGTTTGTTACAAGATCATGTACAACCTCTATTTGTTCCTTATTTAGAAGCGAGTATCCATGACGCAGCTCCTATTATTACACAATATGATGCTATTCATTATATTTCTATGTTTGTAAAAGGACGCTCAGTTACACGTACTATGCGAATACTAGCGGATTACTTTTTACCGCATATTGGTGAAAATAACTTTATTGAAAAGGCATATTATTTAGGATATATTGTGAATCGACTACTATCTGTAGCAACCGGCTTAGAACCCGAAACCGAACGTGATAGTTACAAATATAAACGACTACAATTAATTGGACCTATGATGAAAAACTTGTTCCGTGAATATTACACACAACAACAAAAATATATCGAAAAATTCTTTGAACATCGTTATGAATTTGGTAAAAGTACATATTCTGATCTCAGTAAAATGATTTATCGTAAATACCAAGAAGCGTTTTCAAATCGTATGGTTGAAGAAGGTTTTAGAAAAGCATTTAAAGGCCGATGGGGAGCATACGATCACACAAAAATCGTCGGCGTCGTTCAAGATATGAATCGACTCTCACATAATGGATTCATAAGTCATTTACGTAAAACAAATTTACCTATGGATTCTAGTGTTAAATTAATCGGTCCTCGTATTTTACATGGATCACAATGGGGTATAGTAGATCCTATAGATACACCAGATGGAGGCAATGTAGGATTACACAAACATTTATCGATTATGTCTAAAGTGACGAATTCCTTATCTCGTGAACCAATGATTGAATGGCTGAAAAAACATTTTTCAATTAAATTACTCACTCAATCGCTACCAATACATTTAAGAAATTTATCAAAACTCTTTGTTAATGGCTATTGGGTTGGTTGTATTGCCGACCCAAAAACAATGATTGAAACTACTAAACTATATCGTAGACAAGGATTGATCCCCCTTACTACCAGTATTTCATTTGATATTGATAGAAATACCGTATTCGTTTGCTGTGATGGAGGTCGTCTATGTCGACCCATCTTTTATTGTGATCAAGATCGACAATTTAGCTTTCAAAAATCAGAATGGAAAACTATTGAAAAACATTTAGAAAGTTCTACCGATACAGAAATTTGGAAAAAGATTATGACTGGGTTTCACGAAAAAAAAAGGAGAGATTTTGATATTTATGATGAGCACTACTACAATTGGGAAGAATTATATGCCATACCAAAAGAAGACAATATTACGAAACTGAAATCAATTATGGAATATTTAGATACACAAGAAACAGAATCATCTTATATTGCGATGAATTTCGAAGAAGTCACTACAACCTCTACATATACACATTGTGAATTACATCCTTCCACTACATATGGGGTCATGTGTAATTTAATCAACTATTTAGAACATAATCCTTGTTCCAGAAATTCATTTTCATGTGGACAAAGCAAACAAGCATGTTCATTATACAGTACAAACTATCAAGTACGAATGGATAAAAGCGCTGTAGTTCTAAATAATGGACAAATACCTATAGTTCGGTCACGATATTTAGAATACATTAACAATGAAGAAAATCCTTATGGTGAAAATGTGATGGTTGCTATTATGTGTTACACTGGATATAATGTAGAAGATGCTATCTTAATTAATGAATCCGCATTACAAAGAGGACTATTTCGAACTACATACTATACTACATATTCTTCACACGAAGAAAAAGAAATTAAACATGATACAGTAATTAATGAAAAAACATTTGGAAAAATATCCGATTATACTGATGTAAAAGGTGTAAAACCGGATTACGACTATAGTCAATTAAATGAACATGGATTAATTAATGAAAATACTGTAATAAACGACAAAGTAGTATTGATTGGACAGACCACATTATTAGACTCTACACTCAATACACGAAAAGATAGTTCGAAAGTTCCGAAAAAAGGACAACTCGGTATTGTAGATAAATCGTTTATTACTGAAGGAGAAGCAGGAGAACGAATTGCCAAAGTTCGAATTCGAGAAGAACGTATTCCAACATTTGGTGATAAATTTGCGTCCCGTGCTGGACAAAAAGGAACAGTTGGTATGGTGATACCAGAAGCAAATATGCCATTTACAAAAAACGGTATAAGACCAGATATTATTGTAAACCCACACGCACTACCATCTCGAATGACTTTAGGACAAATGATTGAATGTATTGTTGGAAAAAGTAGTCTTATGGAAGGGGTTCTTGGAGATTGTACCGCATTTTATAATAGAGAAAATAAATTGGGAATGTTTGGGGAAGTATTGACAAAGCACGGATTTCATTCAAATGGAGATGAAATCATGTATGATGGCCAAACTGGAAAACAACTTGACGCATCCATTTTTTTCGGACCTACGTATTACATGCGATTGAAACATATGGTAAAGGACAAAATAAACTTTCGTGCTCGTGGCCCTATGACAAATTTAACAAGACAACCCGTACATGGTAGAGCAAATGATGGTGGTCTTCGTATAGGAGAAATGGAACGTGACGCAGTTATTTCTCACGGATTGAATCATTTCTTACAAGAGAGTATGATGGATCGTTCCGACGCCTATAGATTAGCGATATGTAATAAAACGGGTATGATAGCGATTTATAATGAATCTAAAGATTTAATGATTAGTCCTGCCGCAGATGGGCCACTACAATACACAGGTTCAATTGAACGAGACAATGACATTGAAGTAAGACAAATTACTAAACATGGACGGCAATTTAGTATGGTTCATGTACCATATTCGATGAAGTTACTTATGCAAGAATTACAAGCAATAAATGTACATATGAGAATCATTACAGATGACAATGTACAACAATTCGATCATATGGTGTCTTCCAAAAATATTGATTTATTGTTGAAACAAGAAAATGCGACTCCTCAAATGATTATAGACCAAATTAAATCTAGTTTAGAAAATAAAAATGAGACTAATCCAATATCATCATATGATCCTACTCAAACGATCCCAAGAGAAATGATAGGATTATATCCTGAATTAGAGGTACAAGGATATACAGAAGAAGAAAAGGAAATATATCGATTGTTTAGTGATAAAGAAAAACGTGCTTTGAATAGCAATTATGATTTAGAAAACCGTAAAAGGGCTCTACAAGCTCGTATAAATGAAAAATTAGGAATAATAGATACAAGTAAACCTCCATCTCCTGACGGACCTCCGCCAAATTATTTATCACCAGAAGATCAAGTTGTACAAGATGATATTAATATTCCTGATGAATCTTCACAAGCAATATCAGTAGAAGATGAAAGTCAACCAATTCCACAATATGGTGGAGATGGGTTTAAAGATATTGGTACAAAAGTATACTTGAATGGAGATGAAAAGATAAACCGTATTTGGACAATAATAAATATCAATGACAATGGCACGTACACAATTGACACAATTGACACAGATGATATTGGTGTACAAGACTCAAGAAAAATTGTAGAAGATAAAGATATTCGAGTTCCAAATATTATGGATCAAACACCTTTAGGAAAAATACAATTCCATCCCCATTTTTCTGAAGAACCTATCATTTTAGACCAACCAACGGCGGAATGTCAACAACCACCAATAAACAATCCAAACCAACCTAGTGTTAATATTAAAATCTTCAATCAAGGAGGATCTGACCAATCTGTAAATGAAGGAACAACGTCTAATATCGGACCGGAACAAAATAATGTTCCAAACCAAGATATGAATACATCGCAAAATCAACCATTAAATATACTTTATGATAAAGAAACACATACTCAAATACCAACACCAATACAACCTTCTATTCAGAAAGAAACACCTATGGATTTTAACAACAAAAATTGGATCATCAGTAAAGAAGAATAAAATTGAATCTTTTAAAATTGAATTATATAATATAATAAATAGTTATCATATAATTAATTATAAGTATGTCGGTACGAAATTATATCGCTCAGATCTACAAGTCCAGAACGAACTTACTCAATATATTAGAGTCTATTTATGGATATGATATTTCAGATTATGGTGGATTTAGTATAAATGAAATTGATGCGATGATCAATAATGATCAGCTAGATATGCTCTTAACGCATAAAAAAAATGAAGAAGGAGAAAAAATTTTAACCACCAAAACATATATCAAGTATATTACAAAAGGAACTACATTGAATTCCAGTTTAATCAATAATATTACAGATGATTTATTCACATATAGTGATACATTGACTCAAACCGATTGTTTATGTATTGTAGTAGACTCAGAACCGAATGATACTATAATGGCATATCTGAAATATTTATATGAAACTTTGAATATATTTATTGTTATACATAATTTGAAACGACTACAATTTAATATACTCGAACATAATTTAGTACCAAAAGTAAGTATTATGAATGAACGTGAAATTGATGAATTAAAAACGAAATATGTTATTGAAAGCTTTTCGCAATTGCCAGAAATATCTAGATTTGACCCACAAGCATTGGCTATATGTCTAAGACCTGGTCAAATATGTAAATTTTTACGAATTAGTCCGACGGCAATGACGTCTCCATATTATCGTATCTGTGTATAATATATAGAATCAATATATATGGCTACCAAAAAGAATCATAAAAGACAAAATAAAACATTTAGAAAAAAGAAAAATACCTCAAAGATTCCTAATGAAAAGAAAGCAAAAATGATAAAAACTTTTTTTGAAATATTGAATTCTATAAAGTTATATCATTGGAAAACAAAATCATATTCGCAACATAAGGCAACGGATGATTTACATGAAAAATTGTCTGATCAAACAGACCGTTTTGTAGAGGTTCTTATGGGAAAAAACTCCAAACGTATCCATATGGTCGAACAAAAAATGACTCTTTATGATTTTAACGACAAGGCTTCGTTTAAAGACAAGATTTTTGAATTCCGTCAATTTTTAATTGATTTAGACCAAATTTTTTACAAGAAAAAAGATAGCGACTTATTGACTATACGAGATGATATGTTAGAAAGTGTGAACCAATTTTTGTACTTGTTTACTTTGAATTGATTACTATAATATAATAAATATAAATTCATTTATTGTATTATAATAAGACAAATGATTTTTATTAGCCCTCCATTTGGGAATTATTTATCATTTCCAAATATGATTCGTGTTTATGGAAGTTTTACATTAGAACCTAGAGAAGGATTATGGTATCAATTATTGAAAACATTACGTTATTTTCCTAAATATAAAGGTTGGGTAAACAAAATCGGATTACGAAACAAAGGAATCGAATGGGCTCTACATAACGTACCTAGCAACCATATTATATCTATAGCAATCATAAATGAAAATGAAATTAAATCATTGATTGAAAAAATACCAGAAGAACGAAATATTGAAATTAATGTAAGTTGTCCGAATGTGGATAAAAGTGGCAATATGACAAAAATAGACGGTTTTATAAATGAGAAACGAAAATGGTGTATTGTGAAATTATCACCGAATGTCTCAAAAGAGCAAATGGATGAATATTATAATCAAGGCTTTAGACAGTTCCATTGTTCAAATACTGTAGCAGTACCTGAAGGAGGATTAAGTGGAATTACAGTTCAATCTTATAGTTTGAAAAATATTCAATATTTGAGACAAAAATATCCGGATGTAGAAATTATTGGAGGAGGAGGCATTAAGAGTTCTTATGATATTGAGAATTATAGACGAACCGGTGCGGATCATTTTTCTATAAGTTCTGGATGGTTTCATCCTATGACTTATTTTCGTGTTCGAAATACTAGGAAATAGATTCTAAAAGACGGATATTTCAGCGAACGAAGTGAGCTGTGAATATTATCATAAGTATATAGTGTATAATGATTGATAAACTATATTCGTTACATCGTATTTTTACTATGAAATTTTTATTTCTCTTTTTAGCATTTTTATCTTTCGGTGCTGCTTTGTATTTCTTTTTTTATTCGAAAATGATAAAAAGTACTGACAAGGTACAGTTCTTAATAGACTCTCAAACACAAGAAATATTAAACAATGATACGGATCATTATTATCAAACTTTTCATAAAACAGATTTCAAAGTTCGAAAATCGAAGAATTTAAAAGATTATTTAGCAAAAATTTCGAAATCCGGATGTGATGGTACAGAAGAAAATAAAGAAAAAATTTTAGCTTGTATTAAGAAGATAGAAACCAAATTACAAAATAGTAGAAATGACGTAGCCGAAGGTGTCCATATTGGAAAGATGTTGGATTTGAAATGGATTATTGGCTTTACATGCGACAAATATTATGAAAATGGATTGCCTCATACTCGAGGAGATGTTATATTATTAAACAATAAAGACCTACAACGACGAAATATTGACGAAACTTGTAAATTGTTGATTCATGAGAAAGTTCATGTATATCAGAAAACGTATTCTGAGGATTTCTCTCAATCTATCCAAGAATCCTTTGAAAGGGTAGATTCTTCTAAAGTTTCTAAATCCATTCCTGCCAATCCGGATACTGACAATTATATTTATAAAAGAAAGGATGATGGCAAATGGTTAAAATCGAAATACAATAAAAATCCTAAGCATTTTCGAGACATACAATTCCCAGATGGAGATCATACTCTAGAACATCCTTATGAAAGCGTAGCCTATAGTTTAGAGAATTTGTATTAATCTTTTCTATTTTGAAATAATAATTTATTTTGGTTTTCCAGGTATTTATCATGGACAAAAACTTAAAAAACAGGATGTAGACTAGCAGAAGAGGCGGGAGTTGTATTTAAGGGAGGTAAACGTACTCGAAAAGGAAAAAAGTCTTCCAAGAAATCACGAAAAAGAAGGCGTTCTCGTAAGAAACGCAAAACCTAAATAGCGTTTTATATAAATACACATTATCGTATATAATATTCGACAATGTGTTTTTAAGTTTATTCATCATCCTCATTGTTACCACCATAACTAAAAGAATTTTTTATTGTACTTCCATAACCGGAAAGTCTTTTACTCATAGTATTACTCTCATTATTAACGGATTGTGTACTATTTCTAAATGTATTTTCATAGCTCACGTTATCTTCCCCGGGTTCCATATTCACTGCCATATCATTACCAGATTGGGAAGAATTATTAGATACTTCTTCTTCGTCCAATGTTTGCTTGTATCTATATAGTTCTTTCGGGTCATCTAAAAATAGAGTCAGCATGGATTCTTTGAAAGGTTTTACAAGTGTTTTTATGGGATTTTCCCTTGGTAATAAATACTTCCGGGCAAACTTCTTCAAATTCGATTCATTGTAATCTTTCCATGTTTCAAAGCTCTCCACATCGCCAACACACCATACTTCAAAATGTAACCCCCAGTCTTCATATGGATACATACAAAGACCGTTGTTTTCCCAATGTTTTCCCCAACTATTTCGTAGAATAAATCCATTTAGCGAATATCCTACTACAGCCATCGCATGTCCACCTAACTTTTGTTCTTCAGTATGTTGTTTCCACATAGATGATGTATGGTTATAAACAGGGAATGTAATCAAACAAGGCCCAAAAACACTAAGAGCACACTTCAGTCCGGACATTGTATTCACACGAGCATATCTTTTGATTTTATATTTTTCTGCGTTTTTAATCATTGCTTCTGTAGTTTTGGTATATTTTTTACCATATGGACATTTTGATTGCAAGCAACACCCTTTTGACAATAATAATTTCATCATGTCTCTACCACAAACTAATGTGTCTTTATTATCATTGCGATTGTTGTACAGAAATTGTGCTGAAAAATGTAGTTCTCTTTTATTTAATTTTCTCTCTTTCCATTCCAATATAGAAGTTGCGGCATGTGCTAAAGAACTTCCTTGGACCCCTTGGTTTTGAACTTCTTTCAAATATTTACTCCAATCTAGTAAATGTGGGTATCTATAAGAGTCTTCAAAAATGACATCAATATTGAAATCACGATCGTCTCTAGGAGAAGGTGTTATGTTAAAAAAAGTTGCTTCTGTTGAATTTTGAATCATTTTTACAATAAAATTCTTCTATATATTAAACGTACAAACTTTGATTGGTTGCGATATATTTTAATACCAACTCTTCTATACATGTCAATTTATGAAGCCATTCTGTTTGAGTATTACAATATTCCAATTCATATAGTGCTCGCAATTCTTTTGATATTGTAGCGATTTTTAAAATCGATTTGGTAAAATCTCCTAAAGATATTCCTTTGGGTATCAATTCACTAGATATGAATTCTTTACATTGTTCTTCACTTTCACAATCACACCATTTCATTGTTTCTTCTACTACTGTAAATGAGAATGCTTCTTCATATCTTAAACCACTACGTATATCCCTTTTGAATTCTTCTGTTTCATAAAAATCATACATTTGCTTCATTTCCATCACTCGATCTTTCAAAAAGACATCATCCGTTTTTACTACATTTGTCTTGTATTCTTCGCTCACTTTTACATCCGAAGCACATGAAAATAGACCTACTAATTGTTTTGTGCTAAAGTTTTCAAAATAATTCCATTTTTCTACCATACATTTGATCCATATTGGTCCATGAACTTCTGCTACATGACTACTTATAATTCCGTTTGTAGTAGAACTAATTTTGTCTCCTTCTATAATTACAAAACCTTCTTCTTCTAATAATGTACATAATCTAGTAATTTGGTCATTTATGTAGTTATTTAACATCAATAATCGGTTTTTCATTTCTCCTAAATCTTTTTCATTTTTATCATATTCTTTCCAGAATTTTACATTTTCTAAAAGATCTGGATTTTCTTCGATCATTTTCTCTAAATCTTTTTGAATTTGTTTTTGCTTTTTCTGTTGGATTTTTCCTAAAGAACTTTCTTTTTCCAAATAATTCATACAAATATCTTTAGGGGTTTTTAGAAATTCTGAATTCTCTTTTTTCTTTTCAAATTTTTCTTTTTCGATTTTGAATTCTTTTTCTGCGTTTTCTTTTTCCTTTTGTAATTCATCATAAAACATACTTTTCTCAATGAATGATGAGATTTCTTGGATAGTCGTTTCATTATTTGATTTTAATACACTTAATACCAGACTATAATCGAGCTTGAATTTGGAAAACAGTGAAGGTGGTTTTCCACCCATCATAAGTTTGTATTCATTTTGAGAGGGTTGATGTCGGAAAAGATTGTTACAATGTATTACGTATCCTACTGTATCAATACCTCTTCTACCCGCACGTCCTGCCATTTGTGTATATTCATGAGAATGTAGGAAGCGATGATTATCTCCATCGAACTTTGTGATACCGGTGAATACGGTCGTTTTTATAGGACAATCTAAACCGATGGCGAATGATTCTGTGGCAAATAGTACTTTGATGTATTTTTTGCTGATGAATAGTTCTACGATTTCACGTAATATAGGAATCATTCCACTATGGTGTATTCCAATACCCTTTTCCAGTAAAGCAATGAGATTCGTAAATTCCGGAAGTCTCATATATTCTTCATAATTTGGCAAACGTCTGAGAATTTGTTTGGATTCACGATCTACATTGTATGGTATTTTACTATCTTCTTCTAATAATGCGACGTTTAATTCTTTCGCACAAGTTTCTACATTTTTTCTGGAAAATACAAAGCAAATTGCTGGTAACATATCATTTTCTTTTAGATATTTCACTAGATTGTTTAGAACGAATTTACGGTTTATTCGGGCTCTTTGTTTGTGAATGAAATCGTCCATGTTTAATATTTCTTTATGGGCTTCTGGGTAAAACTTTCCATTGCTATCTTTTAAACGTAAAGGTTTGTTTGTATATTTTCGCATTTTTTGTTGTAGTGATTTGTCTTTGATTTGTTTGAATTCGTGTTCTCCCATAGCCATAAATCCGTAGTGAGATAGTGGTACGACACGATGATTGGTTGGACATACAAATACTTGTTTATTGATGTGGTTTTTTTCAATCCATTCACCAAATTGTACAGGCTTGTCCATAGTAGCGGATAACATAATCATTTGAACGTGGTCTGGTAGCATCAGTATGGTCTTTTCCCATACTTGGCCTCTATCTAGATCGTTAATATAGTGAACTTCGTCAAAAATGACTGCGGCTAATTCGTTTTCGAAGTCCATTTGGAATTGAAGAATATTGTCGTTTAAGGTTTCTTCGGAGCTATGGTTAAATAAACGATTCATTAGAATTTCGGTTGTCATAATAAGTACATCCGCTTCTGGATTTGTTTTAATATCACCTGTAAATAGTCCGAAAGAAATATGTGGAAATTTATTGGTAAATTCATAAAATTTTTGATTAGATAAAGCTTTAATAGGACTAGTATAAATGACTTTTTTATTTTTTGCGACCCAATGTTCAATCGCAAATTCGGCGGGCAAGGTTTTTCCAGAACCAGTATGTGCGGTGACTAATACATGATTGTCTTGTATAATACCTTCTATAGCGTGCTTTTGGAATGAACTGAGTGGATAGGGATATTTTTCAAAATGGGGATTATATTCCGAGGTTTCGGAGTAAGGCTTGTCACGAAGTTGTACCATATTAAAAGATTATAAAAGTGAGGAGGATATATGATTATAAAAAATATATTCATATAGTTTCAATTTTCAATTTATTGAGACTTCTTTTTCTTTTGACGCTTTGAACGTGTTGAATGACGCTTTCTCGTTTTGTTTTTTGACACTTTTTTGGAACGTGTGGAGTGCTTTTTGTATTTTTTGGGTCTATTCTTTTTGGTTTTACTTCCTCCTGATGATACTTTCATATTTTTTGAAGGTGTTTTTCTATTAGAATTAATCTTGGATTGTCTTTTTTCATAATTTTCTTGTATCTTACCTTCCACTCTTTTATCATGTGCTTTATCCAAATCTACTCCTTTTTTAAAATCTTTTTCACGTTTCGATTTACCCGGCGATGTACTACCTTCATATTCATCATCAGATGATTTACTCTGCGAATCATACATATGTACATTAGAATCTTCTTCTTTTATAGCGGAGAGGACTAGACGGGCTTCACGGTCTTGAAGAAAGGGGTTAGATTGATTGGCTAGACGGGCTTCACGGTCTTGAAGAAAGGGGTTAGATTGATTGGCTAGACGGGCTTCACGGTCTTGAAGAAAGGGGTTAGATTGATTGGCTAGACGGGCTTCACGGTCTTGAAGAAAGGGGTTAGAACCATCAGATGATTTACTCTGCGAATCATTTTTAGTTATAATGAAGGAGGCTTGTTTGGCTTGATGGCGTAGTTTGGTTGGACGAAAGGAGGTGACAGAACCATCAGATTCATTACCATCAACAGATTCAGTAGTAGTATAACCTTTTTCATCAGCAGCAGCTTTTTTATCAGCAGCAGCTTTTTCATCAGCAGCAGCTTTTTCAGCTTTTATTTTTTCATTTTCAGCACTTATTATATCTATCCTTTTTTTATTTTCTTCAGCTTCAGCATAATTCTCAGGTAATTTACCGGGAATAGTAGTAGGAGGATGAGGAGGATATGATCCACTGGGAGGAGGAAATAATCCACCGGAAGGAGGATGAGGAGGAAATAATCCACTGGAAGGAGGTTTAATATAAAATTCTATATCTTTATAGTCGTTCTTACTTTTTAATTTGTTGAAATATATTTGAGCTTTCCCTATTATTTTATTTACATTTTTTTTTGCTGTATTATCAGACTCAATCCACCATAAAATATTTATCATATGGTCATAGCCATAATTTTTAATGTAAATTTCACATAAATCCATGAAATTAATTATATCATCTTCAATCAACTGTATATAGTTTGTTTCTCCTTTAAGATCTACTTTTGTCAAATCAACACCAATTATATAATATAAAGAATCTAATATTTTATTAACCTCTACTTCCGTACCTCCTCCTCTTTGATAACCTCCTTCTTTACTATCATAATCTATAGTCTCTATAGTCTCTATAGTGTCTATTTTATCTATATTTGTATCTATTAATAAATTTTTCACCATACCTTTACGATATACAGTATCATTAATTTGTAATATGAAATTACTTGGAGCGGTGATATGTTTTTTAAATTTTCTAAATTTTTCTTTATCTTCATCACTAAAAGAAGGATCATCTTTTAAACCTTTAATGCTGTTAACTAAAAATGTTAGTTTTTTAAATTTTTCTTCAATAGTAGGAGGTTCTTCTTCAATAGTAGGAGGTTCTTCATATAGTTCTTCATATAGTAATGTAACAATACCTTCTAAGATATTATTATCTAAATTTTTGAGATGACTGAACTCAGCTAAAAAAATACAATAAAAATCATATAGTAATTTTTTAATTTGACCTATTATTTCAGATTGTGTTCTACTTCCAATCATTATATCTTTAATATTTTGTCTTCTGCCTAAGCTTTTTGTTGGTACATTTTCTTTTATTATACGTAAAAGAGAGTCAATTCTATATTTAGTATTACCTTTAATACTATGTTCAATAATATGTTTATTGTATTTATCAATTTCATCCATGTAATGTTCACGTTTATTTGTTTGTTCTTTCTCCTTTATTATTTTTTCAATATCATTTTTAGCACTTTGAATAATACTCATATCTATGTCAACTTTTGTTTCATCTATGTCAACTTCTTCTGATTCACCTTTGCCAACTTCTTCTGATTCACCTTTGCCAACTTCTTCTAATTCCTTTAATTCAGTAATTAATTTTTCATTTAATTCTTTATCTATGATACTTTTTTTTTTTAATTCATTAATTAATTTTTGAAAAGGGTTTTTATCATTTATTTTTAGTTCTTTTGCCTTTACTATTGATTCTAGTAGAAATTTTTTATATTCTTCAAAACGTAGTTCTTCTTGTTGTTCCGAAAATCTATGATATACTATTAATTCAAAATTTTGTACAGAAGGAGAATCCCCTAATAGATAAACTTTTTTAGAAGCTACACCATAGTCGAATAGAAATTTATCTAATGTTAAGCAAAACGATTCTGTACTTATATATTTTGTTAAATTTTGAGTATCAATCAAACGAATTTGATCACCAATCGTTTTTAAACATGTTAATATAACTATAACTTCTTTACTAGACAACTGTGTTCCTGTTCCTGTTCCTATTATATCTTGTATAGCATATACTATTTGAGAAAATAACTCGCCGTAATATACAGTAGGATCTGTACTACTTTTTAATACATGTTTTTTTATTATACCAAAAATGGATAGTAAATTACATACAGATTTACCTTCTAATAACTGATTATATATAAATAATGATATATCTGACACAGATGGGGGAGTCATGTTAGGTAAAATAAACTGGTTTGATACGTTCTGTTTTGATACGTCCGTAGTCGTCACATTATAAAATTTTATTCCAATTCTCTTATGAGGTAATAATTCTAATTCTATATCGATTTTTGTATTTTTTATAAAGCAAAAATGAAATCTATTTTTGAAATTTTCTATGTTTCTTATTTTCACACCATTTTTAGCTGTTGAAGGATCAAGATTATCTCCAAAAATATGTTCAGAATTTTTATTTCGTAGTTGTAGTGTTATGTCTCCAAATAGTGGTTCTCTTATGTCATTACTTATATGTGTAGCATCTACTGTGTGGGAAGCACTCTTAAAATGAAATATATTATCTAATTTTTCATTTATACCATCCGTATTATTTTTGAGATTTTTTTTGAAATTATCTTTATCTCCTACTTTTATACAATAAATAGCATGTTTTCCATGCGTTTTGACATCATCTGTTAATCTTTCTAGTTCATAATTATCAAGGGCGGGGACGAGGTGGGGTTTTAAAATTTTTTTTGTAGGAATCAATTGATATTCTCCGTAAAATGGTCTCTGTATTTGATATGAAACAATTTCATTACCATCTTGTAATAGACTTATTTTTATACATTGATTTTCATTATAGGGTATTATATCCTTACCATTCTTAATTAAACCAGTAGTAAAGTCAAATACTTCATGAATACTATTGGCAGAGAAACTGGCATCTTTTTCCAATAATATCTTATTATTTGCTGAATCGTTAGGATCAATTAATTCTTTTCTAAAAGAAAATGGACCGTTATAATCAAGAGGTTGTGATTTTATGTATTCCAAAAAAGATTTCAACTGTTCTATAAATATAGTATTATTACAATCAGAATTGCTTATATAAGAACGATCACTAGCACCACCACCTCCAAAATCGTGCTTACCGTCTAATATTCTATAAAATAAAGTTACTATAATATTAACATCACATTCCAATATACTTGGTGATGATGATGATGATGGTTTAGGAATGGGATTCAACTCATAACAATCCTGGTTAAAATCATGTTTTTCATTTATTATAATATCAGGCATTTATACAATAAATTCATAAATTAAATTTTCAAATATTGTCCTAAAACGACAATATTTTGTTATCGCCTAAAAAACTGTCATAAAAATCACACACAAATCTTGTTAATTTTATCGATCAAAATATCGATTTTGGAAACAATAAGATTATCAAGTTTATAAGTAGCACTCAAGTTTTCTAGACCTTGGATAGTAGACAACAATTCTTCTTTCATTTTGTCTACATCAAATACTGGATGTTTCACATGTAATGTATTATCTAATGCGTGATTGATTACACTTGTAATAAAGTTTACTGTATCATATCTATTGTCTGCTGTATACCATCTAAACACGGGTTGTAATAGTCGTTGATCTACATGAAGAGTTTTGTTAATGATAACTAATTTATTATTTTGTTTTATTTTTGATATCATTTTTAAATTCAATATTACGTCTTCTAATTCAGTGTCTTCTGAAATCATAAATATATTGAATATAAAATAAATATATTTATTATCTTCTCGAAAGTGTTCTATTATTGTATTCTTTCATTCCGCCTTTATATTCATCTACTCGAACGAATCCTTTTTTCAATAGTTCAATCACGGTTTTATATCCTGCGTCACAATCTTTATGTGCACAATAACAAATTATTGGAACTTCTTCGATTTTGAGAGAATTCATTTGTATTTGTCTATATATTACCGGATAGTGTAATTTTACTACATATGTAAACCAATCAATCGTTTCTTTATAAGACATATTTTTAAGCGTATCATTATATAAATTATATGAATTTGGAATATGATCTTGTGCGTAATATTGACTAGGTAACGCATTGATAATCACACTCGTACCACTGTCTAATTCACACATGAGTTGTTTATAATCTTTTTCGCATATCATAATTTGAGTGCGTAATTGTGTAGACCATTTGTCACCTTGTTTATTGCTGAATACAAAATGAAAATGACGATAAAAAGTTTCTTCCTTGTGACTCCCCTTTTTAGTAGTTTTATAAGGCTGAGGACATTGTAAATATACTTTTACTTTTCCATCAGAATCGATCTTGGACACACCTCTATTTTCAAATCCATTATATGCGTCTTTTGCTCCTTTAATATGAAGAGAATTGCTTGGGTTGGCACCCCAATACAATATTTTTTTACCTGCGTGACTTTTTCCTAAATTTAATTCTATTCTTTGATCATATTTTAAAGGCTTGTAGATTGAAAAAGAAGAATGATTTTCAATAAAATTCGAGACATAATCGATTTTATCTAGCCATAAAGGTTTTTTGTTTTTGGAAGACAATATTGGATTTTCATAATCAACTGCTGTACATGAAGCACATACCGTTTTCATTGTATAAATAATAGGAATACATTATTTTTATATATTGAAAATGAATCATAAAACGCAAAATAAAAGTAAAAAACTACTTTAGGCAAAAAACATCAAAACTATTTTATACACGGAAATATATAGATTATGGAATTATATGGAGTACCATCAGGTATATTATATGGACAAAATGAGAGAGTAGATGAATTAAACGAACGTATTCAAGCACGACAATTTTCAGATAGACCTTTAGCACCAAATTTTAGTTCTCGCCCAGTACTCTCAAAATATAGTCATTTTCCGGTAGTAGATAGAAGAGCACCAAGTGAAGAAACAATAAAGCAAATGCCATTACATAATGTGGAGACGAATTTCAGTCCTGCAACTCAAAAAGGTCCCCCGGGCGCATATTATGCGAATATAGACTTGGAGTCTCAATTACGAAATCAAGCTCATAAAGTCCAAAAGCATTCAAATGAGCACGTATATGTTCCGAATAGTGGAAGTGATTTATATAGAGTACATGTTCCGTCAGTTCCAGGGCCGAATCCTCATCCTGGATTGTTTTCCACAAATAATGGATTAAAAACATTTAGACAAAATCGATTGCCATCTACAATAGGCAGAGATACATTTAATAACCATACTCGTGTTCAATTGAGAAATATAGGAAATATTTAAGTGAAAAGTATATATAAACTCTTTGTATTTAATATATACGAAATAGTAATATGTTATTTGATTCAGAAGATACGATATTTCAATTGACAATTATATTAATGGCGATACTCTGTGGAACATGGGTATACCGTATATATAGTGTGGATAATACGAAAAAAGAGCCTTTTCAAAGTAGTCCATTTATATTGAGAAAAAACGGAGAAATATATGACGAGTTTTATGTAGATGAATATGACGACTTATATAAATCCGAAGATTACAGTAAAGATGACTATAAAAATATAATAACCCATACAAAAATTAATTCAGACAGTTCTATATTGGATATTGGATGTGGTAGTGGGAAGTTATTGAAACAATTTGAGACAAATGGGTTTGACCATATTTTTGGTATGGATACATCAAAAACTATGGTGGAAACCGCACAAAGCAATTTATTTAAAGGGGAGATCGTTTGTATGGATGCTATTTCTGATCCGATGATGTTTGAAAAAGATACGTTTACCCATATTTTATGTACCCATTTCACAATATATGAGATTCAAGATAAACATACGTTGTTGAAATATTGTTATAGTTGGTTGAGAATAGGGGGGTATATGGGAATACATATAGTTGTACCGGAAAAATATAATATGATTACTCCTTCCTCTGATTTATTTCCTCATTTGAAATCATTTTCTGTGCCGAGTGACCGAGTTACACAATCAATAATAGAGAAGGAAGATTATAAGTTTTCAAGTAGTTATGAATTCAGCGGTCATGAATGGATTCAACATAAAGAAACATTTGAAAAGGGAAAAATAGTACGACAAAACGAAAAAATCATGTACATGACTGATAAGGATACAATAATAGATATGGCACAAAGTATAGGGTTTCATATAGTAAAAGAGGGTTCATATGACTTAATCCCGGACAAATATCAATCATTCATTATTTTTCAGAAGATATAATTATTCAATATATAGTTTATATAATGAATAAGATTCCGAACAATCGGATTCGAACCGATGACCGCTCGATAACGATACATAACTACTACAGTCGAGTGCTCTACCATCTGAGCTATATTCGGAAATGTGGTGACCCACACATATAGTAATATAATAATTTCTTTATATCATATTACTTTAATATTATTTTTATGTTTTACGGTATATTCTCTCTTTGTTTTTCCATGTGGTAATATGGTTCTATCCATCAAAAAGTGACATAGAAATTATCTGGAAATTTATCTATTTTATTTATTTCAAACTCAATTGTATTATATTTCAAAGTCAATGATTGATTATCATTTATATCTGTAATATTATTGCTATTAATATCATCTTGCTTACCATTTATTAAACGATACAAAGCAGTTGTAAAAACATTATTCATTTGTTCATTAGTTGTCCGTGTTATAGTTATTAATTTACCACATACTTTTGTATTTCTATCATAAAAATACCAATCTACATTGGCGGTATCAGATACATTAATGGTAGTACCGTTACTTCCCCCTGTGAAAAACCTCACTATACCACTCGCACCACTCCCACCCATCAGATTACTCTCCCAGTAACTTATTGGATTAAGACTACTATCAAATTCTATAACACAAGATATTTTTTCACTGCTGGTTCTTTGATTATCCTCTCTTATACCTTTAAAATAATATGGGAAATGGATTATACAACCTTCACGATACATATTTATTACATACTTATCTAAAATATATGGTAAACTTGAATTATCATTCAGATTCATGCTATCAGATAAAAATGTTACGTATTTATTACTCAAAGAAGAATAGTTTTGGAGTTGACTCGTACCATTATTGGCACCATTGTAAATTATATATGTCTCATCATTGGGAAAATTTGGTTCTGTAGATGTTTCAAAATATCCGCCATAATTATCATATACATCTGAATATGTACTAGACAAATTTGGGTAAGACCGATCTGCTAAATATTGAGGCATTTCCCAATATGGAAGAGTAAGTGCTTTCCGGTATATTCTTTCTTTTATTCCTGTAGTGTCAGCTTTTAAATTTACTTTTGTTAGAGTATAATCTCTTCTATCACCATACTGGGTATATGTTTTAATTTCTCCGTAATTCAATGGTAGAGTGTTCGTAGATACATTTGTTCCCCAAATCATACTAATGTATTCATCAAGGTCTCCAGTTGTTAAATTATCACCATTTTTTTTTGCGATAATACCTACTTTGTAAAATTCAGAAGTATTTCTTTCATATAAGTACATGTGGTTGTTATAAAAATCCCATTCCTCTCTCCATCCACGATTATCTTGAGCGTATGTAAAAGTATGTTGTTGGAATGAATCAATTTCAAATACAAAAATACAATTTGTGAGATTTGTTGAATTCGCTGGTGCTTCTAAATCTTGGGCACCATTTAATGGATCATACTCATCGATCTCAAAAGAGAAAAATATAGTAATGCCACTATTAGATGTGCTATGTCTGAATATTTGACTATGACCGATGATTAGTGATGTAGGATTTGATGTGGAAGGTAATAATCCGAAAAATTTTATATCCCCATTGTTAGTATTTGTATCTGTATAATTAGAACTAACACTAAAATTATTATTATTTTTAAATATTATTGTATCATTTACATCGGTATTGCTATCTATAATATTTTTCACTTTATAATCAAATGTATTATTTCCTTGTAAATTCATTGTTCCTATATTACCCGAATCATTAGTATAGTTGTATTCCCACCAAGGTATTAAATTAAAAGTTACTGTTCTTGTCACGGGAATTGCTTCATTTCCAGCCTCATCAATCGCAGTATAAACTAAATTATAACTGGATTCAATTGTATTATCTATAAAAGAAGGTATTGAGTAAGAAAAATCTGTCAATGTATAACTAATATCTTTATTGTCTGTAACAAGCGCACCTGGATCAACAAAAATATCTAACACTTCCAGATTTATTGGTGAATCTCCAATTAAAGTAACAACCGGTGGAATTTCATCTGCTGGTTCTGGCTCAGGTTCTGGCTCAGGTTCTGGCTCAGGTTCTGGCTCAGGTTCCGGTTCAGGTTCCGGTTCAGGTTCAGGCTCAGGAGAAGGTTCTGGTTCAGGTTCCGGTTCTGGAGAAGGTTCTGGTTCTGGTTCAGGTTCAGGTTCAGGTTCCGGTTCAGGTTCCGGTTCCGGTTCAGGTTCCGGTTCAGGTTCAGGTTCAGGTTCAGGTTCAGGTTCCGGTTCTGGTTCCGGTTCTGGTTCCGGTTCTGGTTCCGGTTCCGGTTCCGGTTCAGGTTCCGGTTCAGGTTCAGGTTCTGGTTCCGGTTCTGGTTCAGGTTCCGGTTCTGGTTCAGGTTCCGGTTCTGGTTCAGGTTCAGGTTCTGGTTCAGGTTCTGGTTCCGGTTCAGGTTCTGGTTCAGGAGAAGGTTCAGGTTCTGGTTCCGGTTCAGGTTCTGGTTCAGGAGAAGGTTCAGGTTCCGGAGAAGGTTCAGGTTCCGGAGAAGGTTCTGGAGAAGGTTCAGGTTCCGGTTCTGGTTCTGGAGAAGGTTCAGGTTCCGGAGAAGGTTCAGGTTCCGGTTCTGGTTCTGGAGAAGGTTCCGGTTCTGGTTCAGGTTCCAGTTCAGGTTCCTGTTCAGGTTCAGGTTCCTGTTCAGGTTCCGGTTCCGGTTCAGGTTCCGGCTCAGGTTCAGGCTCAGGCTCAGGTTCCGGTTCCGGTTCCGGTTCAGGTTCAGGTTCAGGTTCAGGTTCAGGTTCAGGTTCAGGTTCAGGTTCAGGTTCAGGCTCAGGTTCAGGCTCAGGTTCAGGTTCCGGAGAAGGTTCAGGTTCCGGAGAAGGTTCCGGTTCAGGTTCCGGAGAAGGTTCAGGAGAAGGCTCGGGTTCAGGTTCCGGTTCCGGTTCCGGTGAAGGTTCCGGTTCCGGTTCCGGTTCCGGAGAAGGTTCCGGTTCCGGTTCCGGTTCCGGAGAAGGTTCCGGTTCCGGTTCCGGTTCCGGAGAAGGTTCTGGTTCAGGTTCAGGTTCAGGTTCTGGTGGAGAAGGTTCTGGTTCAGGTTCAGGCTCCGGTTCCGGTTCCGGTTCCGGTTCCGGTTCTAAATTCTCAATTTCTATTTCAATAATAGCAATATTTCCTTCAAATCCTATAATTTTGAACTTTGGTGGAACAGTGTAACCAGAAGAACGAAGACGTGATAAACGATTATTTACAGCATAACCAGGGGTTAATGGTGTAAATGAAAAACTCTCATTATCCATATTAACAGATGTACTTTTGAGTTTTTTTTTCAATAGAACACTAGTGGAATCTTTATCACCGTATTTTTTCTTAGATTCTTTATTTTTTGGTAAATTATCATTATTATTAAACATTTTCAAAAATTTTTTTCTATCCATACTGTAGTTTGATTCATTTGAACTTGTACGATCTTTTTTTGTATTTACGATTCTATCCATATTAGTGTTACTAAATATTAAATACTATATATTGTATAATATATAATATAGCATTTAATGTAAAACATATTTAACAATTTTCTCAATCCTTATTACTTTTCGATGGTACAACATACCCGTATGACCGTGTACGTCCTAATGCGCTATTTATTGTATTTGCGTTTGTAGTATTGGATGTTGTGTAAGAGAATGGTTTATTACGAAGATTTACAACTTCTGATGTACTTTTTAATTTTTTGTTTAGTAATACTGAACTAGCATCTTTATTCATAAATTTTTTTTTAAGTTCTTTGTTTTCAGGAATTTTCGATTTATATGTAAACATTTTCGTAAATTTCCTGCGATCCATACTATATTCAGAATTACTCGCACTTGTAGATTCTCTTAGATTATTAGAATATTCCATAATCTCATATACATTATTTTATTATTTTAATTATACTCCTAAATATATATGATTAAGAAAAACACATTTTGTTTTTATATTGAAGTTTTGATTGTTGAAAACAAGGAATATTTGGTTTGATTAAGTTGTTCTTTTTGTTTTTCCAATATTGATCATTTATACTATTCATAGAACTGTTATGACGGCATAATGACAATTCTCTATATGAGTCTTGACGATTTACACGATTTAATGTATTTTTACAAAATATAAATGAAGGACAAGTAGAGGGTGTTATAGTATTATAAATAGTATTTTGTTGTAAAGATGTGTTTAATGGATTAAAGTCTTCCGTCTGACTTAATATAGTATTGGATAAAATGAGTGATTTATAGTTAGTTAATTGTTGTGATTCTAATATTGAACCTAGCTTATTTTTCTCAGTTAATATTTGTGTTATCTTTTTTTTATGAATATAATCTTTTTGTGACATATAATATTATATTATAAATAATACTAATAAGAATATACTTGATCAAATTCAATAGTAAAAGAGAAATCACTTTTATTTAAATAAATTATAGATCCATATTTGTCTAATAAACGGATACGAAACTTTTCTAATTTAGTAGGCCCAAAATACTCTCTTTTTTTGAATATGAGATCAGACCCATTATCTAGAATTACTGTTTTTTTACCATAATTTAATGTAATTCTTGCTAAAATATTATTAGCCATATAGTACTTATTTGTAGAAATAACTTTATCTGTTACACAATTTCTTTGAAAATCATCTAATTCTAAGAATATATATAGAGTATCGTTTGAATCAAATAAAGATTCACTAATTATATAATTATGGTAATCAATATTATTAGATGATATGATATCAGTATAAGTATTGTTGTAATTTGCTTCATATATAAGTTTTCGAAATCCCATAATCCAACCTGCTGTTTGTGATATAGGTTTTGTTGATATTTCAAAATTTAAAGTAAAATAAAATGAAATATTATTCTGGTATGGGTTATCATGTGGAGCTTCATTACTAAATGCTGATCGAAAATAAGCCTTTGCTGAGTATGAATCAATAACGAATTTAATGTATTTTAGACCACCGCCAGTATTTATAAAAATATTATTTATAATTGTTTCAAATTCTAAAGAGGAATAATTACCATCTGGTATAGTTATTGTATATTCTTCGTCAGTCGATGGAGCATTTGTTGTAACTGGTGGTATATTAAAGCAGTTAATCTTGAATGTATTTGTTTTATTTTGACTTGAGAATAAATACCACATATTTGGTAATTCCATAGAAGCTAATTTAATTGATGTGACATTATTAATTGGTTCATTTAAATTAAGTAAAAAATCAGTAGATTCAGTAAATTCATAATTTTCTCGAAAAATAGTATCAATACTCAATGTTCGAGTAATTGTGTTGATTTTATGAGGATTGACATTATATTCTTTATAAGGTTTTTGGATAATTACATTGTCTGCTCTTGATAAAGGAGGTATATTTGGTAAAGGATATTCATGTGGAATAGGAGGCTCTTGTTTGTATATAGTAGTTGGTGTTTTTTTTATTATAGTGTTTTCTATTATTCTTTTTTTTCCTTCTTCTAAAAATATGATAAGATCCCTTTTGAAATAAGGAGAAATATGACCACTTGAAAGAAGTAACATACGGATTTCAGACTCTTTTGTTATTACATCTTGCTCATTATATGGTGAGTTAAGACGAAAAAAATTTTCAAGATCTTTTAGTTCATAATTTTCTATATTTAAATCTAAATTACTCATCAATTATATAATAAATAATTATAAACTTATTTACTTTTTGAAAAAATCAAAAATTCTAAATGTATTTTAGAATGTTTAGAATAAATATTAAGTAATTTTTAATATAAAATTCGTAAGGACAATATATTTTATTATGAAAATTTTATTACATTACAGTGTTATTATATAACTATTGAAAATATTACAATGATATTTTTAATATTTACTATGTTTATATATTTCATTCATGAAATGGTTACCGATTGAAATTGTAAATTATATATTCGAATATACTGATTCTGGTTTGTATCTTACATATTGTAATAAAACAAATCAACATTTATTCAAAATAGATACCGACCATACTAAATTTAAATTATTACATAACATGTACAAAGGTATTGAGATTTTTAATCCATTACAAAACAGTACACAGATTTTTTATAATATACCATTGAAAAAAATTCCTTCAATAACAAAACGATTGTCCGATATAAATAGTATTGACAATTATATGTCTATAACAGTAACCGAAAAAGCGGATGATATTGAAACAGATTATAGTATTTCCACTATAATTACCAAAAAATGTAGTTCATTATTATTAATATAAAATCAAGCATACAGTCAAGAATGACTGAAATGCGGCCAGAAATTTAGTAGTATTTGTTGCTGGATATATGTCCCCATATCCTAGTAAACAAGCGGTGATTGTACTAAAGTATAGTCGATCAAAAAGCAATTGAAGAGAAGATGGATTATCGATTTTGTCTTCATCATCTTTCACTACTTCTTTTACGTTTTTTTCTAGTTGTTGTTTTTGGTAGTTTTTATATGATTCTATTCCATTATTTATTTCATTTTCAACAATGTTGTCTTTTATTTTATCTTGAATAGGATTTATCCCTTGAAAATGAGTAGAATCTAACAATAAATATATTATACTAAACAATACAATGATAACGATCAAACCTATTATTTTTAGATGAAATTTCTCTAAAGAATCTATTTTGAACTTCATGAATATATATTATAATGTGCTATATTTTCATGACTTTTTTATTTTCTTATATAAATGAATCGTTTTATAACTTTCGGTGCGGGTGGCAAACAAATTCAAGCCACTAAACGTTTAGAAAAACAGGTACAAAGGTTAAATATGTTTGATTTAATTATTATTTATGAAGATGATGATATTGAAAAATTAGATGATTTTTGGGATGTTCATCGGGATTTTGTAAAAAATAATCCATTTAAGTACGGATTTGGTATTTGGAAACCGTATTTGATTTTGAGAGAATTATTACGTATGGAAAATGGAGAAAAATTATTTTATGCAAACGCAGGATGCCAATTTGATTTAGATTGTGAGAATCCAAAAGAAGAATATGAGGAATTGGTTAAACATATGGATAAATACAAAATTATATGTTCTTTTTCAAAAATATCTGATAATTTAGGATGTAAGCCAGATTTAGTTATATATTTAGACATGTATGATCATCCAGAGTATAATTCAAATCAAATTGAGACAAAATCTTTGCTTATAGAAAAATGCGACGAGACCCTTAAATTAGTAAAAGAATGGTATGAAAATTGTAGTAATTATTCTTTATTAAATAATGAACATGGTGTAATGCCGATACCTAAAACAAATGGGCCTAAACATCACGATGAACAATCCATATTTAGTTTATTGGCCAAAAAAAATGAACTATGTTATGAAATGATTCCTAAACACATGTCTATTGAAAATGTTATATGTTTAATGGAAAACGATACAGGAACATATTATCCAGCATGTAGAGTTTTAGGAAGTTATTGTTATAGTTTATTATTCGGTGATGATTTTATTAATTCGTATCAAGTAATTCATATGTCTAAACTAATACGTAAATACAATCCAGAATACATATTCGAAACCGGTTTTGGTACTGGAAGAACAATGGCAACTACTTTAGAGTCCTGTAGAAAAAAATCCATAAAATATTATCTGAATTGTGAAAAAAACTATACATTATATGAACCGGTTAGTATCGAATACAAGCAACGTATTATAAAATCATATCCGGTCGTAGAGTGGTGTGAAATGAGATCTTCCGAAATGATAAAGAATGGATTAATTGATAAAAAATTTCCTACAGGAATAGATTGGGCAACTATTGATGGAGATCCTACATTTGAAGGTTGTTTATGTGAACTAATTGGTGTATATAAAAATATGAAAAAAGGGGGGATTATGTATATTGTTTGTGATAGATTGAAAAGGAAAAATTATAATATTATGATGGCCACTAATTTTTTTGTAAATGTTTTTAAGATAGATTTGATATGTGATGAAGTAATGTGCGCAGAAATATCTTATATCATTGTTTAATTTTTATATCTTTGAGGGTTTATATTAAGTCTATATCGAATTCATCTTGCTTTTCTATTTCTTCTTCATATTCTTCGAGTTGTTGTGTCGCAGATTCATTTACCATAGAAGCATTATTGTCGAATACCACTAGATTCTTATCAATTTGGCTACCTTTATTGAAATGTTCAGTAAGTTGTTCTTGAAATTTCTCATGGAGCTTCAGCTCTTGAACATGGTTTGACGAATATACATGAACAATATCCGCAGGTGATAACTGTTTTGCGGTTTGCCATGAAGAACGGTTATCTATAAGTACAATACTATTTAATTCTACATAATTTCTTCTTTTTTTATTGCCTCTCATTGAACCAGGCAAAACCCCTATATAGGTTTTTTTATTTTCAGAAGTAATACGAAAACGACCATTCCCACTGACCGCAGTCACAATTCCATATTCTTCTTCCTCAGTTTCAGGGACACGAATATCTTTTTCTGGACGTCCAGAATTTCGTGCCATAGACTTTGTTTTATTTCCACCTTGAACATTTCTTCTTCCCATTTTATTATTCTAATTTGATTGTAGTCTTATTGAATATATGTATACAGAATACATATGTTTTATTTTCAATTTTATTTTCAATTTTGTATTTTATTTCATATATATATATAAGAAATGAGTTATGTAGTAAAAGTTACTCAAAACGTTTTAGGAGACAATGTGTATTCTATACGATCTCCTGTAAGTAACGATTATTATACACAACCAATCTTAGACTTTACTGCTGGACAGACATATACATTCGATATTTCTGATTCATCGATGACAGACTACAATTTATTTTTTGGAACAGTAGTTGATAACAGTTTTAGCGAATTAGATATATCAAACCATGTAACTAGAACGAATATATCAGTAACATTAGATCTTACTAGTTATAGTGTGAGTGGTGAACTAATATATTATTTTGATGAAACAATACCAGGAATGGGTTATACTGTATTAGATATAAGTAATGAAATTAAAGTATTTGCTTATGATGGGTTATATTACATTAATACCGACAATTTTACAGGAAATAAATATAATATTTATGATGAATCTGATTATAAATGGGTTCGTAAAGGAACAAACTATATTGAATCTAATGGAACTGATGCGGGTGTTCTAGCATTTGAAACAACTAGCGACTGTTCCTTAATAGCAGTTTATAAATACTTAGGACCCCATGCCTCATCTTATTATATTCTTGTTTATGAATTGATTAATAATGTCTGGACGCAAAAAGGAAAACCGTTTTCTGCTGATTCAGAAAGTGGTTGGCATGGGGGGTATGAAGTTGGCGGTAGTTCAGGTTATAAGCATATATCAAGATGGGGACTAAGTCATTTATCAAAGGACGCAAATGGAAACTTGATAGCTATCGCAAGTAGTAGAGGATTAAATAATACTTTCGGATATTGGAGTCAAAGGGTTTCTGATTATATAAAAGGAGAAGATTATACTATGTATAATAATAACACTAATACTGCACACGCACAGGTTGGTACTACTGTAGTTTGGACATGGTCTGTTAATGAAACAGACTGGACACCCAAAGCAGTTATATGGGGTACATTTGGAAATTACACTTCTTTTAGTAACTCAGTTGTTTCGGATAATGGTAAAATTCTTCTTTGGATAGATCATCGGGATATAAATCGTATAGTAACATACAGATGGAAAGAAACAGATGCTATTGAAGGTGCTGGTATTGGTAATGCTACGGATATATTTGGTGCTACAAGAAATACAGATGGATATCCGGACGGAAACTATCGACATCTTCCTAATAGTTTTATTTCTCTAGGAGCTGTATTAAATGTTAAAGAAGGTCAATTTTCATTATCATCAGATGGTAATAAATTAGCGGTAGGTTATATGGATGCTCCAGATTATAGAGGAGTATTGAGAGTTTACGATTTGTCTTATAATGGTACATATTTGAACGATAATACTGTATGGGTACAAAAAGGTATTGATATATCTGGAGATATTACTGGTGATAGGTTTGGTATATCAGTAGATATAAATGATTCGGGAACTATAGTAGGTGCTGTGGCAGATAATAGAACAACTGGTAGAAATTATGTAAAGATATTTGAATATAATACAAGTACACAAGTATGGAATCAATTAGGCCAGACTGTGTATGGTACAGATATATCAGGGGGGTCAGTTACATCTTATTGTAAAGTACAACTATCAAATAATGGACAAACATTTGCGTTTTCATTACCTGGTTATGATAGTGGAGATAGTACAAATATAGGAGAAGTATTATTATATGATTATAATGGAAGTGAATGGGTTCAAAGAAATGAAAGTAATAAGAGTATATCTTTAATACCTGTACACGATAATCGTAATAATCATCAATACGCATTCCATAATAATATGTTTATATCGTCCGATTCAAATAGAATTGTAATGGATAGAATATCTAAAATAGATGGTTCCAGAACAGCAGTTGTAATGGATGCTGTTGCATTATCTACAAATTCAATTCATCAAATATTAAAGTCAACAAATACTATAACAGCAGAATATAGTCCGTATAATGATTTATCATATAATGAGTATGATTTTAATAGTTTTTCTATAACCTTAGAAACTGGATTATATCCTACTGAAATTGGGTTATATATTGGTTCATATCAATTTCAAAATGTTCCTTCTGAATATCCTATTCGGTTTGATCTTTCTGGACAAATTGGTATTGATCATTTTGATATATCTGGTACACAAACTATTGTTTCTGATACTACTTATTATTATGGGGATGTTACAATTGATATTTCTTCTAATTTCACGGGTGAAAATATTATTTATAGATCTCCTTATTTTGCTGTACAAAATCGTATGACTTATAGTTCAAAAAATCATGTTTTTTATTCACCATTTGATCCTAATAATGGTTCACTTATAGACAGCAATGGTATACAATTTTATGAGAAAAGCAAAGTTACTTCATCTGACGGTAAATATATTTATATGGTTTTATATGATGATGATGTAAGTTATAACCATACTAATCCAGATGCGAATGCTTATTGGGAAGAAAAATATAATAACGGACATTTACGTTTGTATAGATCTCATGATTATGGTACCACATTTACACAAATTACAACCAAATTATTTTATAACTATAAATTTCAATATATTAATGGCATGCTAAGTTTGTTTGAAGAAAAAGACGAAAATGGTACTATAACATCATGTATTTTACTTTCTGAAAATGTTAGTCGTGAATCTGTATTCTATTTTACAGCATGGATGCGTGATAATTTTATTAATGACGATTATAATGTAGTATGGAATATGTTTTCAAAAATTAACTTCCCATCTTATACAGAAGGTATACAATATAAATTTGACCAATCTCACGAAACAAATAATGGACATTTATTAGTAATGGGAACAGTCCCAGATGTATCATCATCTTTAATTCCATACCAGAAAATTGTAGGAGATCCAGGACAAGAAGGATCATATACAACATTTACAATGTCAGGAGAGCCGATTTATTATATGAATTATAATGCGATAGAATATGGTCAATTAGAACCATATAAAATCAGAACATCGATGACATACATAGGGTCAGTGGTATATAATATAAGAATGCCTTTTGAAGAGATATTTTTAAAACAACCAAAGATGACATTTCATACAGGAGATTATTATTTATTTGATATATCAGACTTAAGTAATTCTAACTATAATTTTGTATTTGGAACACAAGTTGATGTAAGTGCAACAATATTGAATGAAGAACCATTTGTGACGAAATATATAGATGAAAATATAATCTTATTAGATTTACGAAATTATACAGGAGATGAATTATATTATTTTGATTCAAGTTATCCAGCAATGGGATATATCGACTATCAAAATGAAAATTTTAATTATGATGTAAGTTACGAAGTGACGGTATCAAATGAAACGTATTATTTTAATGGTGTTCGAAGAGAAGTGATTGAAGTAAATAGTATAAATGATAAAATTATATTTGATCAATCACATCCAAGTAATAAAGACCATACTTTAATAATTGGAAATGTAGCGGATGTGTCAAGTAGCATGCTATCTTCAAATATGGTATTGATGGGAGTACCAGGAGAAGCCGGATCATATACACAATTTATTGCGCCAAACGACCTCACTAAAGTATATTATAAGAGTACATCAGACAATGATGTATCCAGAAGTACCAAAGATAAAATGTATTATATGAGTTATGAAAATATAGGATATGGTCAAATGATTCCACATGAATTTAAAACATCTACAAACACATTTGGTGAAACCATATTTTCAGTAAAAATAGAAAATACAGATGAATTCTATAATCAACGGTTACAAACGTTTAATTCAGGAAATTATGACCAATTTGATATATCAAATATATCCGCCAATTATGAATTGATATTTGGTACAATATATGACAATAGTTTTAGTATGATTACAGATCCTCAATATATATCAACCGAAAATAACATAATAAGTTTAGATTTGAGGCATTATACAGGAGATGAATTGTATTATTTCGAAAAAGAAAATAAAAAAATGGGTTATCGTCCAGTATTTACATTATCGAATCCATTAGTAAGCACATTTGGAAGTGATAATGATACAGGAACAACCGCACCAAATCCAAATAATCATGGTACACAAGTTCATTTAAGTGCGAATGGAGACTATATGGCAGTACTTGAGAATGTTGATTATGATATAACTGTTAAACTATATTCAGATTGTGGAAGTGCTTGTGGTTTTGTAGGTTATATTATTAATAGTTTATACCGTATAGTTTTTTATGAGAATCAAGAAAACCAATGGGTGCGTGTTCAATATAAAACAAACCATTCGGCTACAAATGGAAGTTCCAGTAGACAATATGACTCAAATCCCCCAATGGATTATGTAATTCCATCAAGTGTATCTGATCTTAGTACAGTAGCTAATTCATATGCGATTAATAATCATGATGATAAAGAATTCGTTTCTATATTTCTTCCAGGAAATGGAAATCTAGTATTTTCAACAAAAGATAATCACATTATTACGAATCGTATAGTAAATGGTTATCTCTCAAGAGGAGAAGATTTCTCTTTGGCGATTGAAAAAGCATTAAATATAGTGACAAAATATAACTTTCATACATCTAGATTTGACGCTGGATGCGCAATATACTATGAAGGAGTTGGTATGAAAATATATGATATATTTTTTAAAGTAAATAATGGCCCAACATTAAATCAATATACATTAAAAAATCCAACAACAACATGGGGAAAATATATGGGAATGAATTATGAAGGAGATATATTAATAGCGGGAGATGAAAGTCGAACAGGAGTGTATTACAAAATACAAGATATGTCATGGAATCTATTTGGAGGTATAAATGGAGAATACATAGATCCTGATGAAGCAAATACAGCTGGAAATGTGGCAATCTCAAGCCATTCAACATTCAATACAGAATCAGAATGGTATATTGCCGGTCAAAAGATACGTATAGCAATCGGGTCACATTTACATAACAATAATAAGGGTCAAATAAAAGTATACGAATATATGGATCCAAGCTTTGTTCAAATAGGACAAACGATAATGGGTATATCAGGAGAAGAATTAGGATTAAAAATAAAACTAAATACGGATGGATCGATATTGACAGCATTAAGTCCATTCGGGGATAATGCGGGAGAAGACGCAGGAACGTTACAAATCTATAAATATGACGAAATAGGTGGAAGTTGGTATAGGTTAGATTTAATAGATGCGAACACACAAAGCATGAAGGGAAATACAACGGAATTTAATTTAAAAAATGAAAACGTATTTGGAATGATGGATAATAATCGTATAGTAATCGGGTATCCGGATGCGAGTTCAAATTATGGAATAACAAAATCATATGAATTAGGATCTTTAAATAATGTAAATTCAGATATAGTACAAGTAACAGTATCAAACGAAGCGTATGTATTAAAACATAACGGAGAAGAGTTTAATAAAGTATTGTACTCAAAATATGATATAAATTATTCAAGAAATGATACGTACGTATTCGACCAATCGGATCCAACAAACGCCAATACAAGACTAGTACTAGGAACAACACAAGACGACCCTACAAGTATCATAAGTTACCAAACAATCGTAGGAGAACCGGGACAACCAGGAGCATATACGACATTTACGATGTCAGGAGAACCAATCTATTATATGAATTATCTAGAGGTAGGATATGGTCAAATAGATCCGCATGTTGTTACGACAACAATAACATATGCTGGAAAAGAGGTATTTAATATAAAAGAAAGTTTAACGGAAACATATTATAATCAACCATTATTAGGATTAACAGCAGGAACATATCATGAATTTGATATAACTGGTTTGTCAAGTACATCATACAGTTTAGTATTCGGAACAACTGTAGATGTAAGTTCGACAATCATAGGAACAGATACATCTTATGTAACACATTATC
>Ga0213869_10000233_pt1 | contig 46551 bp, 42 predicted proteins | sample PICome_10_FD_160083 | JGI IMG/M metagenome (GOLD analysis project Ga0213869, IMG submission 160083) | Coastal seawater microbial communities near Pivers Island, North Carolina, United States - PICO132 | ecosystem: Environmental > Aquatic > Marine > Coastal | place: USA: North Carolina...
TGGCGGAGAAACTTTAAATTATGATCGTTATGCCTATGCCTCTGATACGGATGCGAACGGCATGAATGGAGGATGTCACTATAACGCACCCGCTACGAACGGGTCTAGTACAGTAAATGAAATAATATATACTGAATCTGCTGCAAATAGTGGGATCGAAGATACCACGCCGAAGATATCACAGAACAAAGTAGCTGATGAAGTTATAAAAATGTACCCGAACCCGTGTGGGTTGATAGGTTGGAATAACACAAATAATTCAAAAACAATTAGGGCTGGATGGCTTGTTGATTATAATTTTCAACCAGAAAAAGTATTTTTAACTAGAACAACTGAAATAACATCAACAGGCCAAACTGCTGTAAAACCAACAAACGGAACTGAAAGTTACTATGATACAGAAAACTTCACACTGTTTTTGCAAAAAACAACACAAGGAAATGTTTTATCTACGTTAGAAACAAAAGTAGAATCTTATTCTACAAAAACCATTGTAACTGATTGGACTTCAACAGACTCTACTGATTGGACTTCGACAGGAACTTCTGAAACAACACAATATACAACTGTAGCAGAAGGTACAACTACTTATTCAGTAAATGAATTAGGAGAAGCCATTCAATACAATACAACTTATAGAAAAAACGAGACAACAGATGCTACCACTACCGTATTATCTACATCAACAAAACAGACAACTATACTTGGAGGAACAACAGAAACAACCACTGCTGACAGAACACTTACTGACGGAACTGCGACAGAAACTACAGAAGCCGAGGTTAGTACTTGGGTAGAAGGGAATAGCAGCCGTTTTATTCTTGCTGAGACTGACGTCACATTTACCCCTGTTTTTTCAGATACAGGTGGTTTTGTGCCTACTTGCATTACATTCAATACAAGCGACTATTCTAAAGTAGCTTTTGATATTGAAAATTATAATACCGAAGCTACACCCTATTTTACATACGCTTCAACTAGTATTAGCGAAGGCCCTCTCGTAGGCGAAGGAATATACATTACTAGCGCTAATGTATATAAAAGACAAGATTTCGAGGTTATGTATACTGTGAAACAAACCCCTGCTATTAATGAAGAGGTTTATTACGCAATAGATGATTTTTTTGTAGCTGAACCCGAAAAAGAGAAAACCTATATAAATAACTTTCAAGTAGGAGAGAAAAATATTGATTTCGTTACTAACACACCTGAGGATTTTCTTAGGGTTAGTTGGACAGGATCAACTCTTAGATGGACATACACTACTAGCAATTTCGTTTCAGCTACATTGACCTCGGAATCGCAATTTTTATCATCTCCTTACGAATATTATGAAACTTATTTTTCTCAGCAGACGAGTAAATACACAGCATCGAGAGTCTCTGCAGTGCTTACTAATAAAATAGACTATCTTCCTATATACTGGGACAGTTTTGGTAGAACTTTTGTAGCTGGATGGAAAAGTTACTTGAACAATACTACGGCTTCATCATTTTCAACTTATACAGTTCTGGGTAGCAAGTTGTACAACGGCTACGTTGTAGATCCTGACGACGGTAAAAATAGAACTCGGAAATTTTTGACTAGATCAAGACATGATATATATAATTTTACTACAGAAATTGGTGATAGAGCTATTGATCTCAGGGACATTGGTTTTAGACCTGTTTCTTCTGTAAAAGAAATTACGGCATTGTATTCAGGAGACCTCAAGGCTGCTGGTTGGTATGGATTCGGAGTAATAAATAAAACAGATATTCTGGATCAATTAACTCCTTATTTAGGCATGTCAAGCCGATTTTCTGGAAGAGGAAACAAAACACCATCAGGAGAAGATCTACTAAATTTAAGCTACACCAATATTTCAAGCGCTCCTGTTAACTTTTCAGAATCGGGAAGCCTTTTCTTTAATGGAGGTTGCAATGTTGATTTAGGCGAACAAAACGGAACGCTCTCTTGGTACCGTCAAAAAGAGCAGGAGCAATTATCTCTATTTGGCACATCTACAAAATTACTAGCTACATATAGCGACACTTATGAAACGCTTAACTCAAAAGGAGATCCAACTATATCTGCGAGCTATACGTTCGGAACATATTCTTTATATATGGACTCTAGTTATAGCCAAGAGTTCGATGACTTATTAATGACTGTGGGTACCGCTGGGCTCTATAGGCCCTTAGTAAAAGAAACTATTGGTGATGTTGATAATCAATATTTTAATACAGACTCGTATGGGGCAGATTGCCTTGGGGTTGTGGAAAATCTTTTGTCGTATTCTTATGGCCAATCTTCATTATTAACAGGGCGAGGAGGTGGGTATTTATACGATATCACAGCACCCAAAAATAATAAACCCTTAACTCTTGTTGTTCCAAGGGCGGAGGTAATTGTCAGTAAATATACTGCTCCTAATAAATTTATAAAAGATACGATTGTAAACAAGGATGCATGGGCGACATTTACCATACAAGACGGCTTCAGAAGGAGAATAGAGTTAAGGCCATTAGTGAGGGTTTATAAACAAGAGCCAACAGATGGTAATTTCTTTGGTTTTTTCGGTGGAAACCAAAGGGAAGAATTTGATAAATATGGAACTGATGAAATCATACCTTACCAATTGTCTCTTTCTTTGGACGGTTGGAACGGCCCCTTGTCAACAGCTTGCTCTACTTAAAAAAGCAATAATTAATTTGACGCCCATCATAATATAACTTATAATAACATAAGTTATGAGTAAAATTAAATTAGGTATTTACACAGCTTCCACCTTGAAGCATTCTTACGCACTTAAAGCCCAAGCCCGAGCTCTACATTCGGCTTGCGTATATGCAAATATACATGATCCCATAATAGTTCTTGTTACCAGCGACGACGTTTTCTTTGACGAAGTTAAAGCAGAATATGAGAATTTATTTAAAGAAGCTAAGGTAATTTTAATTAAGAAGGAAGAGTTTATCGACTGCAAAAAAAGAAAAAAATACAAAAACGAAGTCCAGTTAATGATAGCTCAAATGAGAACAATAGCTACTAAGAAGTTATTGTCAGAAGGTTGCAATAAGGTTTTATCTATGGACTCTGATGTTATCCCTAAACACAACTCAATACAATGCATGATTGATATGCTGAATTTTGATCACGGGTATTATGATGTAGTCCAGTGCCCTTACCCATCTCAAGGAGGGGGAGCTTTTTTAGGTGGAAGGGGTACAAAATCAAGACAAATATTGCCAGACTTTTTAAAAAAAGAAAGGTTGATCCCTAAGAAAATAAAAAGTAAAAGCAAGGAGCTAAAAGAAGATCTTAGAAAGTTTCTTGAAGGTTTGCAAAAAAATAACACGCCTAGAAGCGAAGAGCTAGATAAAAAAATAGAATCAAAACAAAAAAAAATAGCTGAACTTGAAAAAGAATTTGAATCTTATCCTCCGAAGGGTAATGTTTTTTCTTTAAATGGTAAGGGTTGGATAAAAAGAGGTTGGTTTGATTACGCTTACCCTGCCATAGGAAAAGGGTCTGTAGTCCCTGTGGACTGGGTTGGGTTTGGTTGCACTATGATGTCGAAGAAGGCTGCTACATTATGTGACTGGACTGGATATGATGGATCTGGTACTGAGGATCTTTTTATTATATGGAATAGATGGTTTCAATATAATTTGAATATTGCTAATATACCTCATTGTCCATCAGACCATATAATTAGAGACAGGGAGAATGATAAAAAATATATACATATACAAACATTCCATGAGGAAGAAGGGGAACATATTTGGCACTTAAGGCAAACACCAAGACCTTGGTACAGTCAAGACTGCGGAGAAGACTATAATCCAGAAAATATTGGCAAGCACTCTGAAAAAGAAACAAAAAAAGATGATTGATTTCCTTAAGCCTATCCCTATTTTTTTTCATGTACCAAAAAATGCTGGTACTTTTGTTAGATGGAATAATAAAATAATTCTATATAACGAATGTAAATATAAGTCTTGCTTAAGGACAATTATAATAAAAAATGAAAATAAAGAACAAATATTAGAATTACAAGTTTTAGATCAAAAAAAAATCACTAAGAATAAAATTTTCTTGAGAGATAAAAACTCAGAATTAGAATCATTAGAAGTATCTCTAGAAGATTTTGTTTTCTTAGAAGAAAAAAAAGACTTGGAGGTTTTTTCAGCATCTATTCTTGATTCTGGTTTTTTAATGCATGATTTTTTAATCAATCTCATCGAAGCTACTTGGTCAAGAAAAAGTTTGTCTTATATGATACTAAGAGATCCTCTAGAAAACGAGTGGTCTTTTTACAATTACATAACAACAAGGTTATGTCAAAAAGAAGAAACAGCCTATCAAATAAAATCAAATTCATTTAAAGAATATATTACTTCAGATGAGATGAGTGATAGTTGGCTTATAAGGAATTTAACGAAGGTAGACGGAGATATTAAAGAAGAACACTTTGATAAAGTAATCGAAATATTAAATAATATTAATATATTCAATATTAAACAATCAAGTAGCGCTGTAAAGACAATGATTAAAGATTGTTATGGAATAAGTGTTGATATAAAGCATAACACAATAATAAACAAAAACAAATCTAAATCACCTATGATAAAAAAAGAAGACATAGGGATGGAGATATTAAGAAAGTTTGAACAAAAAAAACAATACGAATATAAAATATTCAACAAATACGGATTGAATTTACAGTTTTCTAGGTTTTTTCAAAATAAAGAAGAAAACATCAAAAAAGAAGATTGTTTTTTTTGCCATGACATGACTTTTAATGAAGAAAAAGTAAACGGTACTTGGGACTTATCTAAATGTATAGATTCTTACCTAGGTAGAGTAAACTTAAAAAATAAAAGAGTTATAGATGTGGGAGCTGGTTCAGGTTATCCTTCTTTTTATATGGAGAAGATGGGTGCGGAAGTTGTTTCCCACGAACTCCCAAATGGTAATTTTTGGGATTTATTAAAGCACCCCAACAGTAAAGGAGTAAATCCTAAACTAAACGAGCCAATAATAAATGCTTATTGGTATGCTCATGAAAAATACAAATCAAAAAACGATCTTTTTTTGTGGGATATTTATAAAGATCTTCCAGAAGAGATTGGCTCTTTTGATGTCGCGGTATTTAGTATGGTTCTTTCTCATTTTAGAGATCCTTTTCTAGCATTAATGAACGTGCTTTATAGAACTAAAGAAAAAGCAATACTAATAAATACATTTACAGAACAACCAACTACAACTGGGTTCTTTTATGGAGAAGATGGATTGTGGTGGGAGTTATCAAAACAGTGCATTCACTGCTTCATGGAAAAAGTAGGATTTAGATTAATTTCTGAAGAAATTGTTTTACCTTATAATAACGAGGAAAAACAAGAAAAACTATACAAGTGCTTGGTCTTCGAAAGATTCTAATCAAAGAAGTTCCATAGGATGATGGAAGTCTTTGTAAGGCAAAAACCAATGATCACATCCTTTTATTACATCTGACAAGCTAACGACTGTCATTAAATCTTTTCTGTCTTTACGGGTATACCCTTTATACATTGCCGCTCCTATAGAAGATACCTTATCTTTGAGATCACAAAGGTCACAGGCTAATTCATATAAATCAGAATTACTCACGCAAACAAAAAACAAACCAAAATCAAAAGCAACCCACTCTGGATTGCCAGATTTATTACACCAACCAGACCTTCCTTGAACGTTTTTTAGTTCAATCAGAATGTTTCCTTCGTTGTGAGATTTCTTAAGACCTTTGACATCGAAGGATTTTCCATCAACAATAAAGTCAGTATGCTTGTGCATATCATCTTTTGCGGGAGTTTTCTTTATGTCTAGTTTTTTAGACTTGCAAGAATCATAGAATCTTCTTTCTCCATCAGAGCCTGTTGCAGTAGAGTGAGCAATGTGTTTTGCCCCAGAAAGTCCTTTTGCTTTGTTTGATATATAAGACATTTTTTATTAAGCTATATAGCTAACATTCCAGCCAAGATTAGGAATATCGGGATCTGAGAATGGTCCATCTATTTTAAAATTATCTGGATCACCGTTACCGAATACTTTGTTATTAAGATAATACCGAAATATATCAGTAACAAATCCATCAACAACGGAACGTTCTTCAATGAACCATTGAGGTGGAAGATCTTCGGGGAAGCCATCTATCGTTTGGTGAAATGGCACTCCATAAGCAAGGTAGACCTCATAATAATTACCTATAAAAGTATTATAGCTTGTTTTGTGAGTATAGCATACGGAATCATTTTTCGAGTTCTCTGAGTCGGAAGGTGATATTTCAAATAACCGTACTGGACCATTTGGCGCATCGGCTCCTAGACCAAACCGAGTGAGATCAAAAGAAAAATTATATATAGAAGGTCCAATGGATCTGTAAGTAGCTAGTTCGCTAAGAGAAACAGTCCCGTCCCCAAGACTATTTTGTTCATTCTCCAAAGGCCCCCATTCTAGCTTATCAAAATCACTGTACCATTTTTTTATGCCATCGGCGGTTCCTTCAAACCAAAAAAAGATTCCATCTGGACCCCAATCATCATATTTGCCTATAAATTTTGACGGAACTTCGTCTTTCCAATAGGTAATAAAACATTCCCTTGCGTAGAATTCTGAATCAGGGAAACCGACATAATAAGGGTTTGGATATAATTCCGCGCCTCTAAAATGTGCTCCACCATCGTCACCAAATGCTGTTTGTGTATTGTAAACCCGTTGCATGGAAAAGGATCCAGAAGAACTAAAAACATTGTCAAATGTAAATTTAAGCTCTTCTACGAAGGATTTGTTTTTTTCTTTCGTAAAATAAATTTTAATTTTATCTAAACCCGAGGGTTCATTGGGGTATGTTGGGAATGAATTTTTAGGCATTGTGTTATTTATTTGTTTTTACCGTAGTTTGTTTTGGTATAATTGATTTTGATTTCTTTAAACCCCTCTGCAAAAGCGTCTACGATTTCAGCTTTTACTCCGTTTCTCTCGCAGTTGATTTCTCTGACCTTAATAGCTAGTTTGCCTATCTCAGCATAGTCTACATTGTCCGAGGAAGCTCCTCTAGAGGCTTGAACCTCTGTGTCCCACAATCTTCCATTAATCTCATAAAGCTTCTCTACGAAGACCTGAGTCGATTCTAGCCCATGCTTCTCTATTTCTGAATTATAAGAAGCGAGTTCGTCAGATACATCTTCAGGAGTTCTCTCTGATTTTAATTTGGTTATAGTATATCTATCTATAATTTCTGATAATGGCATTTTCATTTTTAAAATGGTATATTAAGCCGCACCTCAACTTCTTGTATAAAGCCGCCGCCAAAGGTCACATATCTACCAGAAGGGTTGCAGGGGTTCGTTATTGGGTTTATTACATTTTCTCCTCCAATTTCACTAGAACCAACTAGAGGTGTATCCCAAGCCCGATCAGAATTAACGTCCATAATCCATTGAAGGACATCACCATTAGGTAAGTCGTTTTCACCGAACCAACTATTTAAACTGCTGAAAACTAAAAATACGTTTTCCCAAATCAGAGGCAATGGATTTCCAAATTCATCAAATGCTTGAGGGGGGTCCCAAGAAGCTCTAAAAACGCAGGAAACATCTTCACCCCTATTGTCTTCTATGGGTACTCCTTCACTGCAATAAGGGGCGATCATACCCCCTCCTTGCAAATAGACTTTAGCAAGCTGTGGCTGGAATAGCTCGGGGCAATCTGAAGGCAATACGGCATAAATATTACGTTTAGGCCAAGTGAGAAAGGAATTTTTTAAGCTCATTATAGTTTTATGGTTTTAGGTGCTATCTCTTCAAGTTCCACACATATTCTGTGTATTTCCTCTCCGCTCATTTCTGAAGCTTGGCTTCTTAAGTGAGAAACTTGTTTGCAAAAATCTTCGTAAATATCGTCTTGGTCTATCATTTCTTTTGCTACAGAATCATAAATAAAAGGATCATAAGCTGCATATCTCTGATTATCTATTAGAACCTCTATAGGACAAAAATTCGAATTTCTTACAACATACTCAAATATATCGTCAGAACTAACTTTTATGTTTACTATATCGTAGGACTTCATTGTTAAATGATAATAACAATTATCCAAAGAAAAGTCAAGAAAAAAAATCACACGGATTTTAAAACACTAACTTCATCCAGAGCTTATCTTAAACTTTTTGCAGTATTTTTTGTACCAATTTGCTATAGCTTCATCAACTGTTCCACCTTCGCTGTTGTGAATCAAACCATTTTTATCCGCATAGGACGCTTTCCAATTGCCATTTTTTAATTTTGAAACCAATGGTTTTATAAAAGGATCGGTCATAAAATTATATATCTAACTCCTCAACTGTCTCGCAGTCCTTCAAATATTCAAAAGATTTAAAGTACTCTTCATTTTGGATAATGGCCGATTCGTCCCAGCACCACTGACTAAGTATTTCCTCGTCATCCCATTCTACAGCCTCAGAAGACACCGATTTGTTTACTGGTTTTTTACTCCACATTTTACAAGACCAGTAACGAGGTGTTGTTTTGTCTTTAGCTGTATCACATTTATGTCTTGCTCTAAAGCTTCGCCGACGATCAGGATCGTCTCTTTTAATCTCCATATTTGGATCTCCAAACTTAACCTTGATTATGTTACCTGTTTCTGGTTTTTTTACATAAACGGCAAATTTTTTATTTGAACCCTTAGGTAGCCTGAACGGTTTGTTTAAGGTCTTTGTTTCTGCTTCAGATAGTTCCCTGTCCATCTTCTTCGCATACTGAAAATCTAGAAAATCTTTTGCTTCTTTTGAGAAATCACATTCCATATTAATTTAATACACTTTTTTTGTTTTTATAGAAAAAAACCCCCAAGAATTTCGTCTTGGGGGTTTTGAAGAAAAGCAAATATTAATCAGCTTTTTCTTCTGCTTCTGCTTCTGCTTCTGCTTCTGCTTCTGCTTCTGCTTCTGCTTCTGCTTCTGCTTCTGCTTTTCGAATTAAATCTTTGAGATCATCTGATGACTTCAGCAATTCTTCTTCGCTCATTGAAGAAATTCTTTCGTTAACTTCATTAACCAACATGTTATTGATGATATTTACTACTTCAGCAAACGTTATTGAAGTTGATAGGCCTCCGTGGATATGTTGCTTCAGAGCGCTGCTATCTTCTTCAGATAGAACTTCTTCTTCTGGTTTTTCTGGTTTAGACATTGCTTATGAATTTGATTCCTTCTCCTCGCTCTGATAAACTCTAATGTCTGGCTGATTAGAATCTGGTTCCTTGTTTTTGTTTGGGAAGCAAACAATCTTTACTGTTTCGCCCCCAACCTTTATCGAGCCAGAATAAAAGGACATATTTCTTCCGTCAACGCGCCACAAGGCTCCTAGCTCTCTTTTTGACCAGTCTGATTCTGGTTTCTTTTCTACTGTATTTTCACTCATAATCTGATATGTTATATTTTGTTTTTTCTGTATGGTTTAGTTTTGAATATTTCTTCTTTAGGCGACGATAAACCCTTTTGCTTATTGGGGTGCTAGCCTTAATATCAAAGCCTATGCTTTCCGCAAGAAGTTTCCTTAGGTGTTTCGATTTTTTGCCACTCATATATTAGCCAATGTTAACTGATTTAATACTCGTTTTGGCAAGCTTTACATCGAGCCCGTTGTTCCTGTCGTGGATGGTGATATATTTATCTGTCTCTTTGACAAGACGAGCGTTGTAAACTTGACCTTGGTTAGTATAAAGGCCGAAGAACCGCCCTTTAGAATTTCTAATGCTATTCAATGCTGACCGTTGTTTTTGTGTTGCTTTGTTCATGTAATACATCTTATAGGATATTTATGCTGTTGTCAATGTGTTTTTTGACATTTTTTGAGGTTTATTTTACTGACTCCATTTAATAGCTCAGACTGTATGTATTTATTTATTTTTAAATCAAAAGAATTATTGAGAGACTCTATATTTAACTCCGAGCCAGAGTTATTTTCTACAAAAGACTTAACAAAATTGAAATCGAAGGAAACAGAAATATTTTTCACCCTTAGATTTTTACGCACTTTCTCCAGTTTTTTCCACAGCACTCTCCTTAGCCCTCTCTCGTTTAACGTGTTCAAGAAAAGACTAGCGTCAAAATGGTTGGATAATTCTTTAAAAACCATAGATTCTGGATTTGAGGACGACCCATTGAATCCAAGGGATCTTTCTTTGTTAACCTTGCTTGTTAAGAAAAACTTACAATGAGAGAAATCGGCACATTCTCCATTAGACAATTCAAGTTTGCCGTCTTTGAATATTTGAGCGAAAAGAGGCGTTGCTGATCTATGTATACAATCAAAATCATCTATAATTACAACGCTGTTTGGATACATTAATATTTTTTCGGCTAAAGAAGACCCACTGGTAAGGACAGACGCTATTTTGTGTGGCGCATAATCATCTGAAAAATGAACTCCATTATAGTTTATGATGTTAATTCCAGAAATCTCCAGCTTTTCTTTTAAGATTGACATTAAGTATGTCTTACCTGTTTTTTCTGCTCCGTTAATACAAAAAATCTTTGGGCAGCTTGCTTGGTTGTTTACCTCATAATTAGACAGGAATATTTTTTCTTTTAATTCGTTTAATAAGGTATTGTGTCCAGAAAACTTTTTATTTAAATCAGAGAACACTTTGTTAAGTGTCGAATTATTTGATAGTGGATTGGCTTTTCTGACAAAGAACTTATCTAGATGCTCAATGGTTACAGATGCTTTTTTGCTATTAGCTTCATCTGACCAATCTGATAACTTTTCTTTGAATTGTGATAAGAGTTTGTTGTGGTCTTTTTCTTCCTTGGCTAGTCCAATTATCTTTTTTTGCATTTGTTTTATTTCTGGATTTAACTCAAAATGACTCACTTTTGCCTGAGCTCCGCAATGATCAATTACATCAACAGCTTTGTCTGGATAGTATTTATTAGGATTATAAATCTCGCAGTAATTTATTACTTGATCAAGGAACTCTTTCGAGTATGTTACATTATGAAATTCCTCGTAATAGTCTGTTATTATCGGTAATATCTCTTCCATTTGAAATTTAGAGGGTTCTCTTACTATAACCCTCTCAAATCTTCTATCCAAGGCGCTGTCTTTTTTGATTGTAGCATTATATTCGTTAGGGGTAGTAGCTCCAATACAGCTGATTGTACCTCTAGCAAGCTCTGGCTTAAGCATATTCGAAGCCTCAAGAGATTCACTTGAGCCTCCAGTGCCTCCAGCTCCGACTAATGTATGAACTTCATCTATAAAGAGTATAACATTATTGTATTTTTTAGCCTCTTTTACAAACTCTTCTAACCTTTCTTCAAATTGACCTCGGAATGTTGTCCCAGCGACCATGCTTGAAAGACTTACCGAATAAACAACCTTGTTAGATAACAATTCTGGAGCCTCTCCATTAACAATTTTATTAACCAGACCCTCTACAAGAGCGGTTTTACCTGTGCCAGCAGAGCCAACTAGGATTACATTTGGTTTTTTCTTTCTGCAAAGCACTGTCGCAATTTCAGAAATTTTATCATCAAAGTCTACTATCTTATCAAACTTATTATCAAGAGCTTTTATATTAAGATTTTCAGCAAATTGAGATAGTATTTTGTTGTCCTCGAACATATCTAAACTGTTTGAAGTTTTTATGCTTTTGGGTTTTTCTGGGCTATCTATAATTGAAATATCTACATCGCTCAACGAAAATGTTATGTCTGTTATTATATCGTCCGTTAAGGCTTTATCTAAAAGTATCACCTCTCTTATTGCTTTAGGAGCTATATCAACATCTAAAAAATGCATAAATATAATCTCTGGAGGTATATAATCTATACCAAATAGTTCAACGCAAGACTCTTTACAATTTTCGAAAAAGTTTTCGAGTTTTTTATCAAGCTTGTCTGAGCAGAGTTTTGTTCTCTTTTTTGAATACATAACTTCGTCGCTTGCATCAAATAATGCTTGTTTGATTTCAAATTTATCTAAGAGAACAGAACAAGAAAGGCTTAAATTCTCCATAAAGCAATCAAAAAACAAATCAATATCTACGCAATGACGATGCATTATTAAGGCTGTTTCTTTGGACTTGGCTATTACGCCTTCTATCTGTGGCGTTAACTTTATTTCATTCATGTTCTATTTTTTAAAATCTCTTGTTTTCATTAAAACTTTTGTATCTACAACCTTAATTGTGTCTACAAAACTTGTTCCTCCATCGCTTTTTGTTGCGTTTACTATAATTATATCGTCTTTTTTAACTTTGCTTTTAGCAAGAAAGTTAGATAATTTATCCTCTCTTTGGTTGTCCATTAATAGCAGCTTCGTAGACGCACTATTATCTGAGACTTCAAGCATCATATATTTATTACCGTTAGTTGATATCCTTGTAAAGAAATCTTTTACTTGACAAACTGTTTTGAATTTGTCAGTAGAACTTAAACCCATAACTTCCTTTAGGGTTTCTAACCTTCCATAATCAGCCTCGAAACAATCGTTTAAAGAGTGAGAATAACTATAACCCAATAGGCTGTTTTCATACCACCAATTAGTAAATTTTTCGTGCGTTTTGTTTTTGTTATATATTTCTCTATATTTTAAAAAGTTTTTCTTAAATGTAACAAACCTTTTTTCTGATATTATGGGTTTATTATCATCTCCTATAACAACCTTGTCAACCACATCAGCTATTGAGTTTAAAATATCAAAACCGAATCGTTCTCCTATTTTTATGAAGTTTCTCTTCTCTCTATCAGTCAATAGATTAAAAGCTTGAGCCTCTAATACTAATCGACTTCTGTTTTCAGTCTTGTCGTCCATTGTTCCAGCTTGTATTAAAGCGGCAAGAACAGATATGTTTATTCCACATTGTTTAGCTGCTCCAAAAACTTCATATTTATTATTGAACTCAAGGCCCCTAAAATCTACAAGGCTTTCTAAGGCTTTTAGTGATATACCTTTTATGCTGTTTAATCCATATCTAATATCATCCCCTTCAACTTTAAAATTGATTTCTGATTTAAACAAGCTAGGGGGAAGCAAGGAAATACCGAAGTCGCAAAGTTCTTCGTTTACATTGTTAATTGTGATTAATGGCTCTGGCTCAAATTCGGAAGATTCTAAAACAGAAAGGAAAAACTCACGCGGGTGCTTATATTTCAAGTATACAGTCTTGGCTGCTAAGTTAGCGTAAGCAAAACTGTGAGACTTGTTGAAAGAGTAATCTGCAGAAGCCTCTAACGCGCCCCAATAGAAATCGCATATTCTCTCTTCGAGATTATTTTCTAGACCAGCACTGAAGATTTTTTGCTTCCACTCTTGCATTTCGTCTACTTTCTTCTTTCCTACTATTCTGCGCAAAGTTTCTGCTTCGTCCAAGGTAAGTCCAAAAACTTTATTAGCAATTTGCATAAGTTGCTCTTGATAGAGAATAACATTATTAGACCAAGATAAAATTTCATCCAAGTCTTTCTGCAAATTAAGCTGTGTGGGTCTATGCTTCTGGTTGATATACTCGTCTAGGAATTGCAAGGCCCCTGGCCTTGCAAGTGCAACAACGTCAGAAAGTTCGTTTATATTTTCTGGTTTAACTTCTTGGCATACTCTGAAGTTTGTCTCAGCAGAGATTTGGAATAACCCAACTGGATGATTGAAGTCCTGAAGTGTTTCATAAATAAACGGATCTTCTTCATTAACCAACTCTAGATCTAAACCTATTTTTTGACATGTTTTGTGGGCGATTGTAAGGGTTCTTAACCCTAGTATATCAAACTTTACCATTAGATCTGCAACATCATTCATGTCATATGCAGTAACTAGATCCCCATCTTTTGTTTTTTGAAGTGGAACCACATCACCAATGTCCGTAGAACAAATAGCAATACCAGATGGATGAACACCAGCGTTCTTTGTCAAGCCCTCTACCTTCAGGGCATTTTCAAATGTTCTTTTGTGTTTGCTAACCCAATCATCAAACTTTTCGTTTTCCTCTCTTGCTTTCTTTAATGAAAATACCTTGCCGTGAAGCTTGGGTATCATGTCACTTACTCTTCCTGCTTCGTCTTCTTTTGAACCATCAAAATATTTAGTAGCCTCCCTTACGCAAAGCTTGGAACTAAAAGTATTGAATGTTAATATTTTAGCTGTTTTACCTTTGTGCACCTCTTCGATATATTTTATTACTTGTTGTCTCTTCTCATAAGAAATATCTGAGTCAACATCTGGTAGAAGACTACCTACTAAGAATTCCTTGCCATTTTTATCTAAAACTTTCTTAGCCCTACTCTTTGAAACAAATCTCTCAAAAAACAAGTCGTGAGGGATCGGATCTATGTTTGTAACTCCAAGTAGATAAAGAACCAATGAGCCCGCTGCAGAGCCCCTGCCAGCCCCTGTGGGTATGTTCTGATCATGGCAGTAGTTTAGAATGTCCCAATTAAGTAATATGTAATCAGTAAATCCAAGTTCGTCGAGAATACCGAGTTCTTTTTGAACCCTGTCAAAATAAACTTCTTTGTTTTTGTAGCTTGTAATCCCCCTATCCCTCAGTCCCTTGCGAGCGAGTTCATACATTATTTCCTTATTAGAACTGTCAGAATTTAATCCAAGCTCTCTTAGGGTCTCCTCATTAACGGGAGTCTTGGGAAGCTCTACCCCAGCTGGCTCACAATCGTCGTATTCTGTAAAGTCTTTAAATATCATAGGTTCATTGATTTTTTTAGTTCGCAAAATATTTGATAGCACATTTCAATATCATATAAAGCATCATGCAACTTTTCCTCTTCAAAGTCAATACCAAAATACTTTAATAATTGAATTTGAGAAACCTTTGACTTTAGACTTCTGTCGTTTATTATTTTATACTGCCAGCTAAGAAAGTTTTCTTTTGGTTTTTCTAATCCCTCTCTGTGAGCCTTGCCCAATGCGCGGGTATCATAAATTCTATCAAAATAAGTAAAGTCTCTTTTCCTGCCGAACATTCTTTGGAGTTCTGCTATCATATAGACATCAAAGCCTAATAAGTTTTGACCTATTATTTTGTATTGAGGGTCATATAAATATTCCTCAAAGTCGGCAAGGACAGTTTCTGGGTCTTCTTTCTTTTTATTATAAGTGTCCCAAGAAAAACCAGTGAGTTTTTTTACTATATCGGGAATTTCAAGATCATCAAAATCTAAAAACCTATTGTGTGTTTCTATAACCTTGTAACCTTGGCAAACAATCCAAGCAATCTGCCAAGGCTTTGATGAGTGTAAATTTAACCCTTCCGTCTCTGTGTCAAAGACTATATATTTTTGATCGTATTTTAACATGCTCTAAAAAAGAGTATACCAAAAATACAAACAAAGTCAAATCATTTATTCATGATATTATATGCAAGTATCACTTTATGTTCTGAGCCCAAATCAAACCGAAGTTTGCCATGCCGTAACTAAACCAAATAAGAGACCAAGGGTATTCTCCCTTAAAAAGAAAAGATATACCTACTACAAAGTATCCCAACATGCAGATACCAACAACTATGTTCTCAAGGCTCATTTGATTTTTTCCTTATAAGACTCCCAACAAAAATCATCTGAAGAAAAGTCATTTAAGTTGGGACTGGAAAAGGTAGGGCTTCGACCCATCCTTCTGCTACAAATTGCCTTGTGCATTTGAAATGCATGAAAATCTTCTCTATCTTTGTAATAAATACTTTTACTTAATTTAGTTTCTACTCCTAATGATTTTATAGCTCTTTTGATTTGAAAGTCAAAAGCGTGGTTGTTATCTTCCTCTAAATACACATGATTAAGACCGCTTAAGGACAAAGTCGAAAGACCAAACATAAAGATGTTATTATGTATATAGGAGTCATAAAAAGGAACAGCTATCATAATGTCTTTAAAAAATGATTTTTCATAATTGCAGAGGGACAGGCATTCTAGTTCGCTTGTATGGGCATCTGTATATAAAGACCTTATTGCCTTCATGCCATCATTGTTTTTTGCAAAGAATATAAGTTTACTGGGGCGCAAATCAGTCTCGGTAGAATCTTGAACCACGGATAATTTTATTCCAAAAATTAAACGAATACCATCATCTGAAAGCTTTTGTTTTAACGACCTGAATCCATAAAACGAATCCTCTACGCAGACAACTTCCTTTAACCCGTTTTCTTTTGCAATATCAACTATGGAGTTGACAGACAAAATAGACTTGCCAATACTAAATTGGCTTTTAAATAGCGGTATCATAACTTATATGTTATAGTAAATTGCTAACATTGTCAACACGAAATGCAGGACAGCCTTTGTACCTTAGTTTTTTAATTTCACTACCTAAACCATTATCGAGCTTCACTTGAAGGGTCTCTTTATCATAAGCAGACGAAAGAAAATCACCTTTATCGTTAAGAAGGTGATAATAATCAAAAGCAAACTTGAACGGACAGTGCCACATAGGGGTGCCATCTTTTTTGAGTTTACCAGCATAATCAGCAAAGCCACATACAATCTTTCCAGCAAAGCCGTCCTCTTTCTTCGGGTAGCCTTGATCATATGCTAAGTTACTCTTTGCTGTTTTTTCATTGAAGTTATTTATTACTTGCTGAACCTCGCTAAGAAAGTGCTCGAAGCCCTCTAGCTCGTCTGTGTCTATTTCTGCCATTTCCAGAAGGCCTTCGTTATTGCAGTCGAACTTAAGAAAAAGAAACTCCATTTTTCTTTTTATATAATCTGGATACAAGTGTTTTATTGCCAAACAATACATAAGATCCTGTATGTTGTCGTCAAACTCCTTCCCTGCGAATATGGCTTTTGAAGTTTTGAAGTCTCTTATTAGTGCCGTCTTTTTTCTTTTGAATAAATAAAGCTTATCAATAAACCCCAAAATTCTGTAAGATTTCCCGTCTTCATCTACAGAAACATCAAACTTTATCTCAGAAATACCTTCGGTAGGCTTGCCATCCTTGTCTCCGAAAAAATCATAATTTAAACCCTCTAAAATCATCTGATTTACCAAATCTAAATTTTCAAAGTCGTCTATGCCATATTTCTTAGAATAAGCTAAAACCATCCTGTCGATAGCTGGAGAGGCTTGAATGTTTTGTTTTTTAACTATCTTATTATAGTGATGCTTATGTTTTGGATTACCTAACAATTCAAATACTGCGTGACAAATTGTACCACGAAGAGAACCGTGATTTGACTTGTCTGGAAGACGAAGGTGGTATTTGCTCCAATATTGCCAAGAGCACATTTGAAGGGTTTTAATTCTAGAAGCAGACAGTGGTTTGTTAGATGTTTCCATAATTAAAGTTGTGTATTTTTTTGTATTTTTTCAAGTTGGACGAAAACGCCTTGTTTATTCCTCGAGATTCCATTTCCTCTGCGATAGACAATACCGAAGAAGAAGACTCTTCGTGTTCTAGCGCTTGACAATGTTTTATATAAGATTCTATTTCTTCCTTGTCCATTTCTCCGAAATCATTATTGGCTGGCGGAGCAAAGTATATTTTTGCAAAATCGACGCAGTCTGCAAGTTTGAAGATTGATTTTATAGCCCCTTCAAAACCCCTGTTTCTTTCTGAGTTAAAATCGTTGTTGAATGAAATAAATATTTTGTCAATTGGCATTGCACTAAGTTTGGCTATGAATTTTGGAGATATATTTAAACCAAATGAAACAAGCACATTTTTAACGCCGTTCTCATAAAGGCACAAGCAGTCACCGACGGACTCGACAACATGAAGTGTTTTTTTAGATGATATTGCCTCTTCTGTTTCTTTTACAGAATAATAAGGATAAAACCAATCAGAACATCTACCAACATGAAGCCACTTTGGTTTCTTGTCTGTTGTTATTTTTCTTCCAGAAAATCCGTGGATTTTACCATCGGAACGGAAAACAGGGAAGACTATTCTTTGATACATTTTATTAGACATGGCTAACCCGCAATTGAATTTCTCCAGTGTTGATTGAGATATCCCCTTATCTAAATAAAAGTCGTAATGAGGCAACAGCTTTGTTAGAGCTGACTTACTGTATGTTTTTTCTTCTTTCAAAAGTTTTTTTTGGTATGGTCGACCTAAAGTATTTAAAGTCGTGTTATTTAGGTAGGGTTTTAATATCGACTCGTCTTTTGTGTTTAATGTTTTTTCTAATAGAGCCTTGAATGGCAGGAAGTCTGTGTCTTCAACGAAGTCCTTCCATACTCCAGTATCCTTGTATATTTGAATTGCAGAGACATTATTACCAGATCTGTATAAAGCATTAGTCCTCCAATAAGAACCATGATCCTTTAGTCTGTATCCTAAATCTTCTAATATTTTCTTGTAGTCGGTCATGAAGATAATACATTTGGTATATCGTTCGGACTTTCATTTTGGAGAACGCCAACGTCCTCATTGTTTACGGAATCGACATAATCCTGCAAGTCTCCAAGTTCTTTTATGTTAAAGTTCTCTATTTTAAGATTAAGGTAGTTGTTTTTATTTGTACCATCTGGCATTCTTACTGGGTTTATCCCCCTTAAAGCTGACTTGCCCATATGTCGTGATTTAAGATTAATGAGTTTGTGAGTACCAAAGCTGTCGCCTTCTTCGTGTATTTCTTCGGCAACTTTTTTACGCAATAGAAATAAGTGAGAACAAAACTGAGTAATATTATCAGATAGTGAAACTACACTTTCGTCATCGATAATACTTCCTGCTTGTCTGTTTGTTGTAATGCCTAGCCTGTTTGATTGAACAGAAGTTATCATTGATACACAAGGTTTCCCATCAAAGCATAGCTCTTTGTGAATAGCTTGTTTGAAGCTGTCAACCATTCTACCTACTTGCTGCCAACCATCAGACTTGCCTAAGTTGCTGAAATCGCTTTTAATATAGTCGAAACTAAAGATAAGAGGGTTTCCTCTTCCTATTTTTGAATAATAAAACCTCTTCAAAACGGAACACATTTCATCAACAGACATGCCAGCCACATTTTCATAATAAAACTGAATACCTTTGATTTTTTTCCAAGCAGATCGGACTTTAGATACAACTTGTTCTTGGGTGAGATCTCCATAGGTTGATGTTCTCCATTTTCCAGTTTGGAGTAACCATACTGGAATTCCAGATATAGCAGAACACTGACGATATATCAACTCCTCTTCGCTCATTTCTCCGTTGTCGAAATGAAGGATTGGGACCTTATTATTCAAGGCTGCAGCCTTAGTTGTAAAATCCATACAAAATTGAGTCTTGCCTACTCCAGATCGAGCAACAACAACTGTAATGTTTCCAGCCAATAGTAAAGATCCGTAAATTTCCTCTAGTCTTTTGTGGGGCCCCTTTAAGCCAAAGAATGTAACGGGGTTGTTACCCCTCTCCTCCACAACATCTTCCATCATTTCGAAAAGATCTACAGGACCAGAATCTGATATTTCAAACTTCTGGATACTATCATTGTAAATTTTATCAGCCTTTTCAATTATGTCTCCATATTTTAAACTTGGATCTGCCTTCTTAACAAAAGAAGCCACCTCTTTGCATGAGTCGTAAATTTCCCTCCTAGCTGTATATTTCTTTAACTCCTTTACAGAAGACATAAAGATTTCCTCGCTTATTTTATAAAAAGCTAAAGAAAAAACATACTCCGAGATATCAATACTGTCTGGGAAGGAAACCTTAAGTTGGTCCAACCTTTGTATAAGAATAGTTTCGTCTATAATTTCAGCATTATCTAAGGCGTTTCTAATGAGTTTAAATATAGAAATATTTACCTTAGAGTCGTCACTATAAAAATCAGAATCATTCAAGAACGAAGATACCTCCGCCCATTTTTCTGGGTGCTGAAGTAAACCGCTAAGAACTTTTTTTTCTATCTCGTATGAAAATATCATGTTTATTTTTTGTATTTGTATGAAGCTTTGCCTTGGCTCCTATAATAATTATTATACCTATATTGTTTTCTTTTGCAACGCTTATGTGAACTTATTTTTTCATATATATAAATCGGCTTTCTGTTGCAGTCCCAACCTATAAACTTCGCTTTAGAATAATATGGGCATCCACATGGTAATATACCTCTAGATGGTGGTCTATAGTTATTGAAACTTTTGCAGCAATGAGAATATAAATTACTTGGAAATAGAAAAACAATTAAAAACAAAATTAATGTTAATTTTTTTTTCATTTCAAAGGGTTTGTGTTGTTTTGCGGATTAATAAAAACTTCTATTAGTTTATGTAATGCCATATCTACAGTCATATTACTAGACTTGCTTGTTACAGCTGGCTGACCAAGACTGTTAATATAAAAAAGAATAAAGCCCTTCGTGTCATCTGATTGTGTTCCAGTGCAATCATATAATCTTGTTAACGCTGAATCTGGTATAGTTAGTTCGTTTTCTATTATCTTCATGTAATTTTTAATTTTTTTAGGAGTTCTTCGTCTATCTTCTCGTTTTCCATTATTCTTATTAATTTAATGGAATTTGATTCACAGAACAATTCCTTTTGTTCGTCTCTTTTAAGCTGCTCTAAAAACTTATGTTTGCTATTTGAATGAAAAAACTTATTGTATTTATAGTGCTGCATTCCGTCGACCTCTATAGCTATATTTTTATTAGCATTATAAAAGTCTATTGTCATCCGAGAACCCAAAACTGGGAACTCCTCAAAAACAACATCCGCCTTCCAATATTTGTATAATAAGTCTTTAACTTTTTTTTGCAGCTTGCTTCTGCATTTTTTGTCCCATTTTATTAGATATTTTGTGGGATTTCTCATTTTCTGCTCCCTACCAGTAATTGATTTAAATATCATTGAGTTAATATTCTTTCTGACACGAAACCTTTTAATGAATTTGTAACGTCTTGGCGTTCTTCAAGATATTCCTGTATTGAAGCAATGCCTTGGAACTTGGCTTGGGCTTTGATTTTTTCTTTTTCTAAAAACGAAACAACTTCGTCATCGAAGGTAAACCAAGACCCTTTCTTTTCCATATAGCCCCACATAAGAAGAAGATCTACAATTTCTCTTTCTACCCAAACAGACTTGCCATTAAGACGACCATATCTAATCGGATACTTTACTATATTACCTGTGCTCTCATTAGTAGATTTACAGATTAAAACTTTAGCCATGTGACCATAGGGTTTGTTGTTTGGTCCTATTTGTTCCTTGGGTTTTTCTAGAATTTTATCTGATTTAAATTGCTTTTGAAATTCCAAAATCCAATCGGGGTAGTGCAGGGCAGCATTACCTCCACTTGAATTAGTTTGATTGTTTGGGTCTCCCTTAGCGTAAGGGTTAATATCAACCTTCGCTCTTATTTGAGAGATTAGAATAAGCAAGTGTCCAAACTTAGACATCCCGAGACTAACTCTCTTCAAAAAGTCGGAAGTCATCAATGCACCAGCGGCTACCTTAGCAGCATCGCTCGTTCTTTTCTCAAGTTCTGATTGAGGAAGTAATCCGTCCATGCTATCAATTACTATGCCAAACCTTTCCCTGTTTGGATTGTTTTTTAGAAGACCCCTTAAAAAGTCGAAAACAACATCAAATACGTTGCACTCAAAAACAAGGCATGTGCCAGCAACCCACTCATCAGCATCTGTTACAAAAGTAAGACCTGATCTCTCTCTGATTGATTTAGAGAGACGACCCTCTGCTTTGATATAAATTCCCTTTGAATTATCTACTGTTTTCATCATGTTAAGCATAACATGAAGGGCTTCGTTGGTTTTCCCCCCTTCGTTAGCTCCAACGAAACGGTGTACTCCTGCTGAAAATCCACCGTCAAGATAAGAATCTAAAATCATAGACCCGCTAGACACTACATAATCTTCGGCTTGTTGGTCTAGATTATAGTGGAATTCCTTGTGTGTTTTTAAGAAGCTCTTTGTGAACTCTTGTGTTTCTGTATTAGTCATTGTTTAAAAATTGTCTTAATGTTTTCTTTTTGTTTGTTTCTACATCTTTGCCCATCTTCTCATTATAGTCAACTATTTTATCTACCTTTTTGGGTATATAATCAAACTCTAGCTTTTTTTTGCTAAGATATTTTTTTCCATCCTCAGTTAAAAAAAACTTAATGCTCTTGTCTAGAGCAAATGGTGGTGGCACCTTGTTTAGAAAATTAACGTTATTATCGAAAGATTCAAATATCTTGGTAACAACCATCATATCTAACTGTAAGTTTTCAGATTTATTGCCTGAAAGCATCCTCTTGATAAATTCCTTTCTTTCCTTAAAGAAGGGTTTCGCCCTTTTCTTTGGTTTGGCTTTTGGAAACACATAACCGCAAGAACAAGTTGGGACTCTCGACCCAACAAACTCTCCACATGATTTACATTTCTTTCTACCTCTAGGCACAAAACAATAATATCATAGCTTGATATCGTTGTCAACCATTTTCTTAACAAGACCGTAAAAGTCCGTTTTCCTTTTCCAACCCATTTCTTGTTCGGCTCGGCTTGGATCGCCAAGTAACAAATTAACTTCCGCTGGTCTGTAATATTTTGGATTTATTTTAACAAGAAGTTTGTCGCAATGATAATATTTAGAGTGTGAGCCTTCACCTTCCCAATAGCATTCATCTGGGTTAAATCCTGCAAAACCGAATGCAGATTCAACAAACTCACGAATGGTATATGTTTCACCTGAAGCTAATACATATTCTTTTGGAGACTCTAAGTCTTGGTTTAGCATTAGCCAAATGCCGTGGACAAAATCTTCAGCGTCCGACCAGTCTCTTTTGGCTTCCAAATTACCAAGCTCAAGCGGAACTGGTGTTTCCCCACCCCTAATTTCTTTAACAATTCTAGCAACACCTTTAGTTACCTTACGAGTCAGAAACTCTTCGCCCCTCCTTGTTCCTTCATGGTTAAACAACCACCCTTGTATAGCATAAAGATTATAAGAATCTCGCCAAACTTTAACTAGATGTCTTGCTGCCGCTTTAGATGCTCCGTAAGGGCTTCTAGGTCGCAGTGGATGCGTCTCGTCTTGTGGGGCAGTAACTACGTCGCCAAACTCTTCGGATGATCCAGCGTTGTAATAATGGCAATCTGGACAGTGCTTGCGTATTGCTTCCAGTTGATAAAGAACCGCCATACAATTTGTGTTCATGTGATTTTCTGGCATGTCCCAACTAACACCTACAAATGAATTAGCTGCAAAATTAATAAAGTAGTCTGGTTTTTCTTCTGCTATAATTCGATCTACATTTGATTGGTCCGTAATATCAAGATCAATTAATCTAAATCTTGAATTGTCCTTCAAGTGTTTTATGTTTTCGTGATTCTTTACGCTAAGTCGACGTACACCAGCAATGATGTCAATGTCGGTATTCGCCAACAAATAGTCCACCATGTGACTTCCGTCCTGTCCTGTTACTCCTGTAATTATTGCCTTTTTCATTTTAATATTAATTTATTTTTTTAACCCAAGACATATCTTGGAAAACGCAATCTGGGCTTACAAGTATACCATCAACAGCTTCAGTAACTGAGAAGTCCCTGTTTCCATAATCATGACCAGAAAGATATCCTCCTTTTTTAATTTTTGGAATACATGATTTTATGTCATTTTCAACCGCTTCTTTTTTATGATTACCGTCTATGTATATGAAATCAAAATAACCATCTTCAAATAAAGTCGGTATTTCTAGACTGTTTCTTTTATGAACTGTAATTAATTCAGCAAACTCAGACATGTTTTTTAAGAAATTAGATTCTACTCCGCACATATTATAAGATGCGTAATCTGTATTATCGTACCCACCAGCCCACATGTCTAAGCAGTGAATTTCAGAAAAACATTCGCTTTCGGCAAAAATTCTTGATGATTCACCTAGGTAAGACCCAATCTCTAACATTTTGGCTTCTTTTAGATCACAGAAGTTAACCAAGTCCTTAAGTCCTTGTGTCATCTCTTTTGTTGTTCTCATTATTTTCATGGTTTTATTTTTTCTTTAATTAATTTTATTCTGGTTTTCATTGTGAGAGAAGGGAAATGACAAATAAAAGAATCTTTTGTTATATTCCCTGTTTTATTAGTATTACTATAATAACTCATTTCGTATGCATTTAAAATACTCTGATCTATAATCTTTGTGTTTTTATTAATATTTTTGAAATCCCTTTCGAACAACTCTATTAAAGCTGCTTGCTCCCACCATATGTGATTTGTATATTTGTTTTTTAGATCCCATATTTTTTCAAGAATGGTAAGGCTTGATTCACAATTTTTCCAAAGCATCACCCCGCTATTAATGTTGTTAAAATCTCTAGAAATGTGCAGTGCTTTTTTTTTGTCAATTATTTCTTTTATTTTAAATGACTGGTTTTTTATGATAGCATCTGAATCTATCCACAATATATATTCATGTTTGTTTAACTTTAATTCATCTATTAAAAGTTTTATTTTAAACCAAGCCGAAGGATACTCAAAGTTTTCAATTAATGTTCTATTACAATCAAAGTTATTTATAATACAATAAGATTCTATCGTTGGAAAGGAAAGGTCTGATATCTCTTTGAATTTTTCATTGTATGCTGATACAACCTTAAGATTCATAATGTTTTAAATAAAGTTGGTTACTTTGGGGCATCCCAACATATTCCACCAATATCTTTCAAAATAATGAGCTGAAAAAGGCGTATTAGAACCTGCTAGCTGTAAAGCAACGTAATATTCTTTTGGTTTAGATCTTAAAACTTCTTTACTAGCTGCAAAAGCTGCTCCGCCAGCCCAATTCATTTCTTTTAAATCTTTCTCCTGAAGACCAATATTCTCTTTTAAAAATAAAAGTCCATTAATGTGGTGATGGTCTGTTGATACTCCTATTTCCTGAGAACCTGTGTTTGGCAGTGTACAAAAAGAAAAGTCTTTTGAAAAATCGTGATAATAGTATCTTTCCCAATCACTTATATGATCATGAGGATGTCCTTGTGTAAAAAGAGTGACATCAGCCAGAACATCATAACGCTGTATAATATGAGTTAACCATTGATTTGATTCAAGGCTGTTGATATCATTTTCAATTTTTTTATTAGTAAATGTATTGTCAGATTCTTTATCAGTAGTGCCATCAAAAAATAATTTTTTGAGGTTTGATAATACCTCTGTCAAATCTTTAAGGGTTTCAATTGCGTCAGGCTTATTATTAAACCCCATATTATGAGCCTTAACTGATTTGAATCTTTCAAGGTCATCAAACCTAAACCTGTCTTGGATCTTTTTCTTCGGATTACCGCTTGAATATAAAAGAATATATTTGTAAAGATCTTCTGGTATCCAACTAGTATCCTCCTCAAAAGAGGCTATTACAATTTCTTTTTCCATATAGAACATTATATCAACAAAATAAAATAAGTCAACAAAAAAAACCCCTAGGTTTCCCTAGAGGTTTAAGCTATATTAGATTAGTATTAATCTACATTGATAACTATTTCTTTAGTATCTTCTTTTTTTGTAGGTATAATTATTTTTAATAGACCGTTTTTGTAACAGGAAGTAATTTTTTCTTTATCAACATTGTCGTGAAGAGTATAAGTCTTCTTGATTGATCTTTGCGCTATTTTTTTATAATAGAACTCATTGTTTTCCTCTGTTAATTCAGGTCTGTCAGCTTGTATTTTTAGTGTTTGACCAGATACAACTACATTTACATCTTCTTTTTCTGCTCCAACAATAGCAAATTCTAAGATTGTATTGCTGTCTTTATCGATATAGATGTTGTATGGGTCTGAACTCCATACTTTATTTACATGCCCGTCATCTAGGATGTCGAACATTTTTTTGAATATATCCCCCTCAAAAACATGAGGGCGATTAATTGGCCACGTTTTGTTTATTAATGTCATTTCTACTTATTAGTTAGTTTTGTTAATTTGCATCCTTTTGGATTGCAAAACATATATACACAGGTTATCCCTCGCAGGAAGTACACTCCATAATAGACTGAGCAAGAGCTTGACTAGGGTTTGTGCTTCTTTGATAATAAAAACCCTTTAAACCCATTTCCCAACCAAAAATCATAAGATCGCTGACTTCCTTTGGCGATGCTTTAGGGTGAACCATTAAGTTTAACGACTGTCCTTGATCAATATATTTCTGTCGTTGGGAGGCTTGTATCACAATCTCTTTCTGAGATACTTCTGAAAATGTTTTAAATACATCCTTTTCGTGTTCGTTGAGAAAGCCCAAGTGTTGAACGGAACCGTCCTTAACCAGAATAGATTTCCATACAGCTTCCGTATTTTTACCTTTAGATTCAAGCAATCTCTCTAGGTGAGGACTTCTAATTGTGAATTTTCCTTTTGCAGAATTCTTTGTATAGTAATTGACAGTAGGCTCTATCCCTTGAGACACTTGACCTAGTATAAGTGAACTTGTAGTTGTAGGAGCAACAGCCATTGTTGTTGTGTTTCTGCGACCATAACCCTTCAGTACTTCTGGTTCTCCAAAGACCTTGGCTAGTTCTTCGGTGGCTTTGTCCGCTCTTTCTCTGATTGTTCTGAAAATTTCAGCATTTTTCATCTTTGCTTCCATGCTTTCAAAAGAAACCATATTATCTTGCAAATAAGAATGCCAACCAAGAACACCCATTCCCAAAGCCCTGTGGCGTTTTGCAAAGTTATGATCAAATTCCATATAAGGGATACCCTCAGTTTTATTGATGTATTCCTCCATTACCGAATCAAGAAAGTAAACCATTGTTTCAATAGCATCTGTTTTAACAATTTCATCCCATCTCTCCAAATTAAGAGAAGACAAACAACAGACAAACGACTCTTCTGGTGAAGAAGGCAACGCAATTTCGTTACAAAGATTTGAAGCATAGATCTTCATGTTTTTGTCTTTGTATACTTGAGGAGCGTTTTTGTTAGCGGTATCTTGGAAGAATAAATATGGGTAACCAGATTCAAACTTTTTCTGGACAATCTTTGCCCAAATCTTTCGCTTATCAATGTCACCGCCTTTCATTCCCTCCATCCATTTATCCGTAATGGTTACGGCAAATGACAAGTCCTGAATAGGGTGTCCGTCAGATCTAATACGGAGAAACTCTTCGATATCTGGGTGATCGACAGGGAGATAAGCAGCAAAAGAACCTCTTCGTACACTACTCTGAGAGACCACTGAAGTGACCTTGTCAAACAACTCCATAAAGTGGACCGAGCCAGATGAACTTCCTCCTGAACTAATAGATTTACCTCTACCTCTCAACTCACCGAAATAACCAGAAGTTCCAGCCCCGTGTTTGGTTTGCATACCGACTTCGGACTGCTTTGTCAAAATTCCCTCCATTGTATCAGGCACAAAAACGCCATTGCAAGAAACGGGTAGGCCTCTATCTCTTCCATAGTTAGCCCAAACAGGGCTTGACAAAGAGAAAAAACCAAGAGACATATAATGCTCAAACTTTTCACACAGGTCGGAAAACTTATCTTTGTGTTCAGCGGGAGCTCTAGACTGAAAGTCTTTTTGAAAAGATTCTCCAACGCTCAATACCCGACTAATTAAGCTTTCGCCGTCAAGATAACCCCTGTCTAAAATTTGTTGTGATGTTTTGTTGTTCCAATAATATTTTTTCATGCAAATACGCTTTCTAGATCGAATGTTTGTGATTTCTTTGAATACTCTACAGGACGAGAGTGAAAAAAGTCTGTGGAATTGTTTCCCATTAACTCCTCTTCAAACCACATTGTATCTTTAATCACATTATTGTCAACATCAAAAGCCTTTTTGAATGAAATTTGTTCAAGTGAATCATTAATCCTAGATTTAATGAACTCTTTTAGTAGTGGAGCGCTTAATCCTTCTTCATTAATTCCGTTAACCATCCAATCAATAATTTTAGCTTCTGCAATATAAGCTTGTTCAGCCTCTTGCATGATACGCTCTTCAAGCTCCTCGTCGAAAAGCTCTGGATACTCTTCTCTTATGGTATTAATAATCTTAATTCCTACTTGAGCATGAATGTTTTCTTCGTTTCTTGTGTATCTTACCTGCTGTTCTGTATCCTTAAGTACGTTTTTGTTTCTGGAAAACCAATTAATAACATAAAACTGGCTCATTAAAGAAACATTTTCCACGAACAGCGTAAACAAAATAAGCGCATACAAATACTGCTTCTTAGAATCCTTGTAAAACCTGTGTGTATATTTACGCAAATAGTTAACACGACCCTCAATAAAATCCAACTTTAAGTTTTCTTCGAAAACATCCTCCAAACCAAGAACCTTAAGCAGTCTTTCATAAGCGTTATTATGAATAACCTCTGTATTGGCCATCACATAACCGAGGTCAGTAAGAGATGGATGAGGTAAATTGTCCCCCAGTTTAGCCCAGAATTTTTTAACAGCAACTTCGATTTGACCAATAGCAGAAAGAGTTCTTATAATTATTTCCCTTTGTTGATCATCCATTGTTATATGAAAGTCTTGAACATCAGAAGAAAAACTGAACTCTTTGTCAGTCCAGAAGCCATTATGCATAACTTCAATAAATTCTTCGGCCCACGGGTAATTATTAGGTTTTCTTGATATCTGTTCTTCGAATATGCTCATTTTGTATCTTCTTTTTTGGGTTAATAAAGCGAATCTGGCTAACTATAAGCCTCAAGGCTGATCGCTGATTTAAGTTACACTGAGCATAACAAATTCTGACAAGAAATCAAGACGATTCTCAATAAATAAATTTAAAATAAAAACTTCCCTGAAGTTATGTTTTTTTTCATAAAAAAACCATTATTAATACGAGCGTAGAGAGTATTAATAATACGTAACCTTTACTTATAACGTAACCTTCAAAGCGAAACTTATAGGGCGAAACCTTTAGAGCGCAATGGTTACGTCTTTATTATATGTAGATATATATGTAGTGTCAAGACTTTTTTTAAAATGTGTTTTTTAGTTGACATATTATTAAATATATAACATTATCATTTATAATGAATTACGAAATATCTGACAGCGATCTCACTAAACTAGTGAGAAATGAAAAAGATAACGAAGCTTTAGTGGAGTTGATTAGTAGGCATTCTGGAATATATGTAGATATGGTAAAGAGGTTTGGTTGCAAGAGCTTATCCATCACTGAGGTAGGTGACATTATTGACGACAAGAATTACAATATATATAAAGCAGCAATTGACTATGATGAAACTAGGGCTAAGTTTTCCACATACTTAGCTACAAAAACAAAATTTATATGCTTAACACAAAAAACAAAAAATAAAAGATCTAAGCCTCATTTTCCATATGATGAACTTGATTTCTTCATAGCAAGCAAAGATAATACGCCAGAGGAGTTTTGTTCTTTCAGCGACTCTTTTTCAAAGATAATGTATTTAATTTCTAAAAACAAAGATAAAAGAGTTGAAAAAATATTCAATGAGAGATACTTTGGCGGTGATTTTAATAAACTACAACCTTGGCATAAAATTTCAAAAAAACTAGGAATATCAAGTCAGGCATGCATTAACATACATAATAGGATAGTAGAACAACTCAAAAAAAGAATAAACAATGAAACAATTAAATTTTGAAGCCCCTATAAATTCTCTTAGCATAGGAAACGTAAGCTTAAACTTTTTAAGAGAACTTTATAAAAAAGGAGTAGATGTTAACCTTTATGCAATTAAAGATAGTGTTGATTTATCTGCGTTTAGCCAGATAGAAGATCCCTTTAGGGACTGGTTGAAAGAAAGTCAAAGCAAAAGACTTAAAAACTTTGATAAAAATACACCAACTCTCAAAGTGTGGCACATAAAAGGTAGCGAAAAAAGTATAGGACAAAACCAATTCCTATACACATTTTATGAGGTCGACTCCCCAACAGAAGAGGAGGTTAATATAGTTAAATCCCAAAAGCACGTATTCTTTTCTTCTTCAGAGTCTGCGGATGTGTTTAAGAATAAAGGATGCAAAAATGTTTCCTTTGTTCCTCTTGGGTTTGATGAGGACTTCAGCGTTTTAAAAAAAGAATATTTAGGAAGCGATGTAATACATTTTGGTCTTATTGGAAAGTTTGAGAAAAGAAAAAATACAGGAAGAATCATTAATTCTTGGTTAAAATTATTTGGTAACAATACAAAATATCAACTAACATGTTTAGTAGCAAATCCATTCTTTTCTGAAGAACAAACAAAAAAAGTTATATCTATGTCAACTGGGGGAATACCCTACAATAATATAAACTTTTTATCTAGAATGGAAACAAATGAAGAGGTAAACGATTTGATGAACTCCGTCGATATTGATTTGTCTGGACTCTCAAATGGAGAGGGTTGGAACTTGCCCTCTTTTAATTCTACAGCCCTAGGTAAATGGTCAGTGGTTACTAACTGTTCCTCTCACAAGGATTGGGCTACAAAAGAAAACAGCATATTAATAGAGCCAGACGGGATGCAAGATTGTTATGATAACTTCTTTTTTGCCAAGGGAGGCGAATTCAATCAAGGGCAATATTACAAATTTGAAGACACCACTATTATAAATGCTATAAAGAAATCGCTTGATTTTGCAAAAAAAGAAAACAAGGAGGGTATAAAACTACAACATGATTTTTCCTACTCAAAATCAGTAGATGTGATTTTAGAAAAAATTAAAGAAACATTAAACAAATAAGAAAATGCCGATATACGTATATAAAAATCCAGAAACTGGAGAAACAAAAGAAATCATTCAAACAATGAATGAAGCACACGAATATTTCGAAGACAATATTCAATGGAAAAGAATATTTCTTTCTCCAAATGCATCTATAGACACAAAAGTTGATTCAGACCAGAAGTTTATAGAGAAGACTGGAAACATGAAGGGAACACTAGGAGAAATGATGGACTATTCAGAAGACCTTTCTAAACAAAGAGCTTCAAAATCAGAGACAGGAGAAGATCCAGTAAAGAGAAAGTTTTATAATGATTATGAAAAGAAGGTAGGCAAAAAACATATGGCTGATAAAAAGACAAAATTCGAAACAGATCGCATAAAAATTGACCTAGATTAAATTTGATTTTACGATAGAAGTTGCAGATAATATTACCAAATAAGATATGAAATATACATTATACAAACCAAATTCAAAAAACTCTGGAGCGGCGTTTAGCTTTGATTCCGTAAAAGATAAGAGTGGGAAAAACGTACTCTTTGTTTCAATGATACAGCAACACAGCTGGGACGAAAAAAGAAAAAATGGGTCCTTTAAAGAAAATGCTAAGAACCCAGATAAGTCTGCTACTATTATGTTATCATTTAACGAGGCTGGAGAATTTATATCTTCTTTCAAATCCAGAATTCCATTTGTAGCATTCCACAAAAAGAACGACGACACAACAATCATCAAACTAACACCTTGGGATAAAAAAAGAAAGATAGTGGGTCAAGATGGAGAACAGTGGCTAGAAACTCCTGCTTGGGGCCTTTCAGTTACAAGAAATTCATCACAAACCTTTAAGCTTCCAATTGAGGCGGGGGAATCAGCTGTTTTAGAAGAGTTGTTGAAGTCTTATATTCATGAATGCTTAGAGGCAAACAAAACGGATTACTCAAAGAATAACCAAAGTTCCAATTATAGCAAAAAACAACCAGAAACAAAAAAAACCCCAGTAGATAATAGTCTAGAAGACGATGTCCCGTTCTAAAGTAAAGGTACTTTTTCATTCTAACCACTCTAAGTTTTGCACTGGTTTTGGCAAAAACATGAGAAATATACTTCTATCTCTTTATGAAGATGAAGAGATAGAGGTGTATGAAGCTGCTAACGGGATAAGGTATGATACTGACATAAAAACTCCTTGGAAGTGTTATGGAACATACCCATCTGATTTAAATACCTTAAAACAGATTCACGGCAATGCATTTAAAAAAAGAGCCGCTGGATACGGTTATTACTGTATCGATAAAATTATAGATGAAGTCAAACCAGATATATACGTAGGCATAGAAGACATATGGGCATTTAAAAATTTTGAAAACAAGGATTGGTGGAATAAAACAAAAAAAATAATTTGGACTACAATTGATAGCTTACCAATATTAAGCGAAGCTGTTGACATGTATAACAGCTGTGACAAAACATTAGTGTGGGCTTCTTTTGCTGAAAAAGAAATGAAAAGAATTGGTTGCCAAAAAGTGGAAACACTTCACGGAGCAATCAACTATGAAAGCTTTAAGCCCATCAAAAAAAGAAAAAACTTAAGAGCTAAGTTTGGACTTTCAGATAACTTTGTTATTGGGTTTGTTTTCAAAAACCAATTAAGAAAGTCAGTCCCTAATCTACTCGAAGGATTTAAGCTATTTAAGAAACAGAATCCTAATTCAAAAGGGAAACTCCTTCTTCATACTGGATGGGAAAAAGACGGAAGAAATTGGGATATAGAGAGCTATATAAAAGAAAAGTCTATTGATAAGAGTGATGTTTTATGCACTTATCATTGCCAAAATTGTTTGGAATATAAAATTTCAGAGTATAAAGGAGAAGAAACTGATTGTAATTTATGTGGAGCAACAAAATCACTTAAGACAAAATCATCAACAAAAGGAGTTAGCGAAAAACAGCTTAACGAGATTTATAATTTAATGGATGTATATTGTCATCCGTTTACGAGTGGGGGGCAAGAATTGCCGATTCAAGAAGCTAAGTCCGCTGGATTAATTACACTTGTCACCGACTATTCCTGTGGTGAGGATTCAGCATACGAACACCAAGGAGGTTTACCTTTATCTTGGAGTGAATATAGAGAGCCTTCAACTCAGTTTATAAAAGCCTCTACATGTCCAAAGAGTATATCAGATAACCTAAAAAAAGTGTTTCTTATGGGAGAGGAGGAAAAACAAAAAATTACAAAAAACGGGAGAACCAACATTAAGGAAAACTTCTCTACCCCAACTACAATAACAAGGCTTAAAAAAATAATTTTAGATACAAAAAAACTGAAAACAAAAAAATCTGAAAAGAAAAACGAATCCAGTAAGGAAAATAATCAAACAAAAATAGAAGACTTATTAGGAGACGAAGGGCCTAAAAATAGAATCTTAGTTACAATGCCCGAATCGGCTGGTGATGTCTTAATGATAAATTCATTAATTGAAAACATCAAGGAAACATATCCAGACAAGAACATATATGTATCTACAAAAAACGAGTATCATTCCATGATAAATGACAACCCATTTGTATATAAAATAATCCCATACTCCGTCAAGTTCGACGACAGCCTTTTTTTAGAGGGCGTCGGAAAAGAATCTGGTTTTTTTGAGATAGCCTTCTTAGCACACATTCCAACACAAAGAAAAATACAATACGTCCATAATGGATCTGATAAAATACAGTTTTTTAAAAAATGAGCCACCTTTTAGAACAATACGCAAAAGTTTGCGGAGTAAATATTGGAGAACCAATTATTAAAGAACATTACTACCCAGTAATTCATAAAAAATATATAACAATCCACGCCGATGCAAAAGATGATGCCAGATCATATTCTCATTGGCCGATAGTTTTAAGGTTATTAAAAAAACCATTAAATGAAAATGGAATTAAAATAATCCAAATAGGAGAAAAAGATGCAAAAGCTCTTCCTTTCGTGGATCAAAAAATAACAAACTGTACATATAAAAATACATTTTATATTATAAAAAATTCCAGCCTTCATCTAGGAGTAAACAGCCTCCCTGTTCATATAGCTTCCTGCTACAAAAAAAAGATTGTTAATATATTTGGTAATTTGTATTCCGAGTGTGCATATCCCTATTGGTCAGACAAATCCGATGTAATAAACCTGACGCCAGACTTTTCCGAACTAAAACCATCATTTTCTAGCGTAGAAGAAGAAAGACGCATAGATGAGATAAAGCCAGAATTAATAGCAGCGTCTGTATTAAAGTTATTAAACATAAATGTAGATTTAAATTTTGAATCTAAGTTCTTTGGGGTCTCTTATACCCAAAAGTGTTTGGATATTGTACCTAATAATTCTAAGGTTCCCAATAACAAAAAAATAAAAATCAATATAAGAATGGACAAGGAATTCAATCTTGAAGGGATGCTCAAAATATTGGGTCTAAACAAGTGCGAAATTACTACAGAAAAAACAATACCTAAAGACATTATTGAAAACCCCAATATAATGAAAGTGAATTACATTTCTAGCGATTTTGATTTGAATTTCATTAAGACAATGAGGAAAAAGAATAAAAAATACACCTTGTTTTGTAATAAAAAAAGCAAATTAGGAAAACAGAGAGCTAAACTTTTTGACGAAGAAATACATTTACTTACAAAAAAATCCATATCAAACAAACATTTAGAAAAGATAAAAAACATAAACCTTAAAGATTTAAAAATTTTGAGCTATAGAAAAATTCTATATAAAGATAAATTATATTCATCTTACTATGAAATAAGCAAAAAGAAAGAGGATTTACTGCTTGACTTAAATAATATTATGATATATCATGAAAAGCATGAGCAAGAATAAGGTATGCGGTCCAGAAATTTATAAGAGAAACGAGCACGGTCTATTAGAAAACGCGGATTATGTTTTTAATGAGGATGGTTCTGTTGACTGGAGGTCTATGGTCAAAGATGAATTTCTTTATCCTAACAAAGGTTGGTTCGATGCAAGAAAAAAAGACTGTCCAAAGGACGTAGATGGTCTTAAAGACAATCAGCTCTTAATCATGCTTGGTGGTATTAAAGATTTAGCAAAACTTCGTGGCTTTAGATCTGTTTATTATGAGGTTAACAACGTTGGGGACGGTTATGTTACAGCAAAATGCAGTATTCAGTGGAACGAAAACTACGAATCAAATGGAAATATTGTTTCTTATGAGGACTATGCAAACGCGACACTCCAAAACACAGACAACTTCTGTGCCAAATTTCTTGAGACTATTGCTTGCAACAGAGCTTTTGTTCGTTGCGTCAGAAACTTCCTAAATATTAATATTGTTGGGGCAGATGAGATTGATAAATCAGACAAAACACAAACAGGTCCCTCAGTAGAGTATAACTCTCAAGGTTCTGAAAATATTGCATTAACGCCACAAACGACTCTCCAGAAGGCATTTGGGGAAAATACGGGTTCTGATACCTTTGACTCGTTCAAAGCGCTCATGAGGAAGTTATGGGCATCTGAGGCATACAGGAATGATGACACAAAGTCTTGGGAAAACTTCTCTGACATCCCAGCTAAAGAGTGCAGAAAACTAATAACAATAATTAAGAAACTATAAGTTCAAAAGGTTTTTCTTCTTTGCTGAAGCTCTTGAAAGAGGATTGGTAGACCTTCTTGCTAGCTTGTCTCTAGTAATAATTATACTTTCATCTGTTGGTAGTATATTTAACGTAGATTCAACTATGGTCGTTGTTATACCATCAGGAGCAAAACGAAGTGAAATACTTGATATTTCTGGCGAAAACACAGGAACATCTAATTTATATATAGTTCTAGAAGATTGTTGTTGATTAAGCTGTGCTAGTTTAGTTGACTTGTTTCTTTTTATAGCTTCTAGCTCAGTCAAAGATTCCGAAGTAACATTTTCAAGATTTAATGGGTTGAACTCATTTAAAGCAGGAGGATCACCACCCTCAGCAGGAGCTTGCGTTTCTGGGTAAGTTATTTCTATTTTTCTTTTTTCCCTATTTAGGTCTAAAGAGTCATAATTTAATTCTGTAGGTACATTGTCATCTTCAGTATCTTTGTGTTCCTCATCTGCCACGGGATGTCTTAATCTTCTATAAGGAATAGATTCTACCTCCTTTAATTCAAGTTCAGTCACACGATCATCATAAGAACTCCTACTATCATTTACATAATCAATATAAGCGCCTATATCTTTAATTAAAAGCCACCTTTTTTGGTTTACTGAAGTTTCTACAACCCTAGATCCTATCCTGTCATCAAACACATTTATAATGTCTTGCTTGTCTACATCCAAAAACTTTTTATTGTTTTTCCTTACTGCAAAATAATAATATCTATCTTTGGACCATTTGTCTTCATCGTAACCATCGCTTTGATAAAGTTTTTTTGGTATATCTTTAACTTGATCCCATTTAGTCGCTGGAGCATACTTTCTTAGAAATGCAGCTATTGGAGCTAGAATGGGGATATCGTCTAACAACTCGTCCCATCTCCAACCTCCTATGACGTCCCACTCATCTCCTCCTTCCCAAACAATTCTATCGCTTCTATACTTACTTACAGGTCCAGACATGTATAATCCTCCTAAACCACTATCCATGTAGTTTTTTAAAAAGCTGAACCAAACACCCTCAGACGGTATTTGAACTCCCTTTGATTGAATAGCATCTTTTTTTTCTAGTTTATATGCGTATTTAAAAATAGGCAAAGCCCTTTCTTCTTTTTTGCTTATTGATATAAATTCTGTAATTATTTTAGCTTTTTCTCTTAGCGAGAGATTAGCTACTGTTTCTCTCTCTCCGTTTGTCAATGCCTTATAGTCAGCCAATATAGTCTTCATGTCCCAAGGAGTCGAACCCTGTTCCTCTTTTAATTTATCTTCGTATTCCACGAATGTTATAGCGGTTCTAAATTCACTAGAATAATGCATTCCAAAATACCACAGCTTATTAAAATAATCTTCAGAGAGCAAATCTTTATTCCACATGGTATAATAAATACCAGCAAAATATTCTAGTTTAGAATCTATTTCCTCGTTAAATTTTAGTCTTTTAAATGATTTTTTAAGTTTTCTATCTTTTTGAGTTCTTTGGGGTTGTTCTCTTCTTGTTTCTTGAATAGTTGTATTATAAGATATTACATTTGCGCTTTTCAAAACATTTTCTGTAAAAGAGGCGGACAAAATATCTTTATCAGTTGTATTATTATAATCTGTTACAATTAAAGCCTCTACTCCTAATGAATCGATCCAAATTATTTTTTCTAATATAGGGTCAATATACCAATAATAACCCAGTTTTGATGCTGCAGAAGATAATATGTTAGTTAGCGTTCCACTCTCTTCAATTAAAAATTCCTCCTCTAACGGTATACCCTGCCATAATATTCCAGCTTCAGTTAACCCCAATGTTAATTCCTTTAATGTATATCCAAGTTGTATTCTTGAATCTTGCCAACTTCCCCTGTCCTCTTCTGGGTCAGCTAAAGTAGGCCATTCGTAATTAATAAACCAAACCTCATTTTTAGGCTCCAACTCCAAGAAAAATTTTCTTTCTTTATTTATATATGCTTTAGTCCAAGTTTCTCCCTTAACGTCTTCAAGTTCTAATATGTTGTAAATTTGTCCAAGAACCAAGGTGCTTTTAGATTGCTTCCATTCTGGAGCTTGGACCCCCCCCACCACTTCCTCTCCTACCCCTGCTCCTGATCTTGTAACATAAGATTCCCAATCAGGATTTCCTGTAGTTTTACCTAAAGTATCATCTGTTGTTTCTACATAGTTGGTAGAATACTTGACATTATCAGGCAACTCTGTCCAATTATAAATATAACCTTGAAAGTCTTCCTCCCCCAATGGACCAACGTCCTTACCCCTCAATGCAACTATTATAGAGTTTAACTTTAAAGATAAGTTATCTTGCATATTAAACTCAACAGTAGTATTAACAGAGTTTGTAGATGTAACTATTTCTATCGTAGAAAACTTCTTCAACAAGATGTTAAGTTCAGGGTTTCCAAAAGTTAGGCTATTATTAAGTTCCCCTTGAACTGCAGTTGGTGGTATTAAAACATTTTTAAAGTCCCAAGCATCATCTTTTTCTACAGCTTTAATGGTAGCTTTATGACTGGCTCCAGAAGAGTTAGAAAAACTAATGTCTACATCTGTAATTATTCCTTGTGGCATTATAAATAAAAATTGTTTGTTTTGCTTTCTTCTATTTCTATAGAAGAATAAACCCCTGTCTCTATAATACTTACACCCTTGTAGATTTCTAAAGTCGAATTTAATGATTTTTCTAAGCCATTAACATATAAATCAAACTGTTTTGGCAAAAAACCTAAGTCATATATATTTATATTATATCCAGTTATTTCAAATAAATCTTCATTTTTTTTGTAAGCGAAGGCATTTCCAGTTTTTGAGTCGAACAAGTCATAATTATGCTCATAAACTTTGGTTCCATCAAAGAAAAAATCCCATCTATTAAAGAAATCATTTATATCAGAAGGCGGGTCTTGATTTAGCTTGCCCGTTATTTCTGGTATTGTGCTGTTTTCGACCACGCCTAGTCCAGTTGAGCTTTGAAAAGCCATAGATCCGCTATCTATTTCTTTAGATTCGTATACAGCTACCAATCCGTTTAACGTAGAATCTTTAAAATATATTGTGCCATCATTATAATAATCTGTTTTAACAAAATAATCTCCGCTTTCTATCGAAAAATATTCTGTTCCATTTATTACTTGTAAATCAGGATATTCTTCAAATAAAGTTTTACCACCTACAGAAACCCTTGTAGAAAAGTGACCTGTTAATATATTCTTTGATATTTTTATGTAATTATTAAATACAGTAGATTCCTTGTTTTTTATTTCGATATCATCTCTATTTTCTACAATAGAATCAGAACCAGTAATTATTAAATATTCAAATTCATTATTCATTTTTAATCTCCTTTGTAATATAAAAAGTCTTTTTTGAAATCAGATGAACTTAAATTAAAGTATAAACCAGAAGAATCTGGTTTTTGCTCATAAAACCCAGTATTCCCATAAACAACCTCAGAACTTTCAACCGAATCAAATGTACCAGTTATCCCAGAAAACTCAGCATAAGAATATTCTCCCGTAAAGTCCTCAATAGTTTCTTCTTTTTCATATAAATTTACACTTGTTTGATTATTCAATAAACCTATAGTATCGAAAGCGGAACTACCAGTCGGGCTGTAAAAATTCTCTATGGAGGGGTCTAAATAACCAACGTCCAAAAGAACTCCAGAATCCAAATACAAATAATGAGATCCTTCTTGAACTGAATCGGTTCCAGTAATATTGTAATTTACGTGTTGTTCTGAATGACCAGTATATTCATTGCCAGTAATAATATTTTCTTGGTAGCCTGTGACTCCTGTCTGGTAAGTTAGGTTTTCTCCAGAAAGATATTGGTATTCATAAAAAACATTTTCGCCTGATTCGTACTGATAATCTGAAACAAAACCAGTGAAAAGATTGTAAACATCACTAACCTTCCTTGAAAAACCATAAACAGAATTCAAATAGCCATTAAAAGTTTTGTTTTCTGGCTGAGTCGCTTCGTAGTGGTTATTAGTTCCTCCAAAATATATAAATTCTGGGCTTTGTATGTAAAAATTATTTACGTTTTTGGTTACAGTAACAGACTTATCTGCAAAAAAATCTAAATATGAAATATAAAATTTATCATTATTGTTTCCAAAAGAAATTACGTTTCTTTTAGACAATTCTATATTGTTAAAAACCTTTAAAAAGTCTCCATTTTTTGAATATCCATTAACAAACAAATGACCCCTATCAGTAACGCCAACATTAAAACCTTTTGAGCCAGTTACATAAGATAGGTCAGGAAGTTGTATTTCTTCTTTTTCATATGAACCAAATAAAATACCACTACTAATATCATCATCAAAACTAAAGTCTACAATAAAAGAGCAATTAGATAAATTAATATCATCAGAGGGCAATCTTAAGTTGCTCTGGCTAAGGTCAAATCCGTTAGAAGTAATAAAAGAAGCACAAAGTCCACTAGCGTCTATTTTTGAAATTCCAACGGAGTCTAACGCTAAGGCATAATAATCACCAGAGCTTTGTGAAGGAGATTGGTTTATAAAAACCCCAGTCCATTCTGACATTTTGCCAGTAGCCGTAATTTGGTTATCCGAGAAACCAGAGTCCAAAAAATCATAACAAAAAACAAGGTCATCGTATAAACCTAATTTTGATGTTAATGTATATTTTATACTTTCTTTACTCATTTTTAAAGTTTTAATATTATGGCTCTGGTGGCTGCTCTGGTGGCTGCTCTGGTGGCGTTGGCGGCGCTGTAGTCGCTTTATCGTAATATTTAGCAACGCTGTAACTTATCTTTTTTCTTGCAGAAGACAATGAGCTATCTCTTATTAAGACCCCCTTGCCAACCTTAAGGTTCATAGCCGTCTTTAAAAGATCTATGTCAGCTATATCGTTATCTGCAGATGCAACTCCAGAAAGAACTCCAACTTTTGTTCCTGTTTCCTGTTTTGACCAACCAGCTATACTTTCCTTTACATTTTTTCTTAAGATTGGTTGTGTGTCAGTTATAGATAAATTTAAATTTTTCAAAACCCCTAAGCCATAATCATACTTATTATTATAATTATAAGAATATGTTATTGTTATGTTCTTTAGATCTTTGTCTATGTTGTATGTAGTTGGCAGTAATTGTAAGTCTCTGGCCCCATCAAGCTTGTATTCGGTTAGATTTGCTGTCCTAAAATCATTAAAATCCGTTATTAACTCTACTCTTTGGTCAATCGTTTCAAAAGCGGCATTAACAGCAAGCCATCTAGCACTATTTTTAAGTTCCGTGTTAATGTCAATAGGGTTATCTGACAAAGCATAAGTAAGGGTTCCATTTATAGTGGCGTTTATATAGGGCTCATCTTTCGAAACAGAGAAAGACTTAGAGTATTCGTGCAATACATTTTTTCCCGCACCTATCAGATTTTTGTCTTCTACCTGTTTGAAATTATAAGAAAAATCGACCTTCCTAGCATCCTCGTTTACTGTGAAGTTATAAGTATTATTAACAAGAGTCTCTAGAGAATAGCCTTCTGAACTAGAATTGACAGAGTTGGCCACAAAATCATCCGCTATTAGTTTAGCTCTATCGGAGTTAAATGGAGTTAAATCTACAGCTCCAGTAGCATCTAATGCTTGTTGTATAGAACCGTCAACAGAAACATTTAAAGACTCGCTTTTTCTGTCGTAATTTATTTTTAATGAACAGTTTATTACGTGAGCGTCTGCAACGAAAAACGAAGTGGAATCATATATATTGTATACTGTTGTTAATGAATAAGAACCTCCAGAAGTATCAAAAACTTCATTTGTAGATATTTTGTTTTTGGTTGCTGCCAATGTAAAGTAAACATTTTGAGGAACTACGGCAACAGCATCTACAAAAGTTTTAGCCTTGTCCATTGGCTTAATTCCATTACCTGTGTCTACACCAGTGGCTGATACGGTATGGGTTGCCGTTATAATTTTATTATTTTCAGAAAAGCTCCATTGGTTTACAATGTTTTCTACATCTTGTGTTTTTTGAGTAAAATTTGCAGAATAAGGTACTAGATATTCATGCTCGCTATCCGTCATGCTTATTTGAGAAATTAAACATTTGGCATATGTTTTTGTGCCAATTACAAGGTCTCCGAATCCATCCACTATATCCTTTATCTCCAAGTTAGCAAAGCCAAAAGCTGTTGTTGGTGCTACCTGATTAGCCGTGGGGTTTTTTGCTACGCCCTCTATGGTAATTGTTGTTATATCATGATCATACTTTCCGCCAGAATATACGGGAGTATCGCTGCGTGATATCCCTGTTATGTTTGGAAAGATTTTACCTTGAAAGGTCGCGTCCATTGTTGTTTTATTCTGTAACAGAAAAAGTAAGATTTCTTGAGGCAGTGTACCCAGTAAATGATACACTTGTCTCGTCGCTTTGTAATGAATAAACGCCTAGCGACGTTTTGTTTACTTCTTTTATTTTATTCTCGATGTTCGTAAGATTAACTGTATTTTGAATGAACGCCAATATGCTATCCCGAGCTAAATCGCTGAAAGTAATACTCAAGCTTCCAGAAGCCGTCATTGTTTTACCTTTTTTATTCGAGGCGAAAAAATCCTTTAGATTTGTAAAATCGTATTCTATAGAGTGCCTGTGTTCTTCGTCGTCTGTTTCTACATTGTCCAACTGCACTGAAATGTCATACTTTAAAATCCCCGCTTGTGTCCCTGTATAATAAATATTGTCAGCATTAAAAGATGTGTTTTGTGTAATAATGTTGTTACTAGAATCGAATTGAGCTTGGTTGCTTTGATCAAATATAGTTCCAACCGCCTCTGGGAATAACCCCTCTACATATAAATTGAGCGTTGGTTGTTTTAATTTATATAGAGCCTTTGTATTGGCGTATTTTAAAGCCTTTGTTGCACCAGTTGTACTTTTGAAAGATATATTTAAGGAATAAGTAATTATTCCACTAGACTCAACCTTATTGCAAGAATAAGAAACAATATCACCACCAACATCCTCTGGCCTGTTGCTGAAGGTCATGGATACCGTAGCATTCTTCCCATCTACAGTGAATCCCTTCTCTATTGATATTGGTTTTGCAGTTTGACCTGTTTTAGCAAAATCAGCATTATTGTCTGTGATTATTCTTGCGCTAACTGCTTTTATCGCAGCTTTTAACGTTGTGTTTCTGGTATACTTTAAAGATGTTAAGTTCGCTGTAACTACCCTCTGAAGATATCCACTTTCGTCTATTGTATCTGTGTATGATTCTGATATACTGCAATTATTTACAGCATCAATTTTATTGCTTTGAAAATCCTCTGTTAATTGATAAGAAAAATTTTCTAAATCTATGCTTTCGTTAAAGGTGGCATCATATTTTTTATCAACCAAGGCTATATCAGATATACCATCAACTTGGGTAGTTAAATTTTTTCTAGATAGTTTGTATTTATCTTTGAATATGACAGCAAGAGCCTTAAAATCAACTATGTTAGCTAAACTGCTAAATTTAATATTTATAGACTTATTATAAGAAAAGGTATCCCCGCTTCTATTATATGTATATGATTCAGTAACACCTTCCGCTAAATGAGCTTCCGCTCCAAGCATTGCAAAAAAACTGCCAGTGATGGGGGCAGATGTTTTTTTAATTGATTCCGATATAGATACGGTGACTTCAGTATCTCCATTCTGCCTGTTTATAGCCTCGCTAACAGAGGTAACTCTACCGTTAATATAGTCATGTCCAGCTATCCTTCCTGCAAAAACAGCGCCCTTGGTTGTGTAAGCGGCTCTAACTGCGTCAAGTTCGACTCTTAATGTATCTCCGTCTGCAACAAGAGCATCTAAGACTGCGATTCTGTATGTTCCAGTTTTTGTATAACCAAAAATTTCATTAGAAACAATCTTGTTGTAAGACGTTTCTAAAGAGGAGCTTATTAAATGTGATACAGCTGGCATAAGTTTATTTTAATCCGTCAGCTAGTGCTAATATAGTAACCTGTAGCGTTTTTATTGTTTGAGCTAAAGCTGCTTGGTTTTTCTCTAGCCCTTCTACTGATTTAATTGCTGCCTCATTAGCTACTTGCAATCTTTCAATACCCTCTTTTGACTTAGCTACAATACCTTCTGCTCCTGCTGAAAACCCGCTTATAGTTTCGTTTATAACAGCTAATCCATCGAAAGCCGCCCCCGCAGTTTCCGCCTTGGTTGATAATTCCCCTATTGCCTTAGTAAATCTTTTAGTGTCTGGGAATTCTTCAGAGAGTGAAAGAAGTTTTGTATTTAGTTCATTAGTTGATTTTTCTAGGTTAGCAAATTCCTCGTTTAGCTTTTCTGGATTAGGGAATTTCTCTGCATCCTTGGCCTGTTCAGCGAGCCTTTCTTCAAATTGTTTTGTTAATTTATTTATAGTTGAATCATCTAATCCTCCCTGTTCTTTAAGGTTTCTCTTAAATGCAGAAGCGGCAGTACTTTGTTGTTCTTTTGCAAACGCCTGAGGCTCGAACCCACCTGTTTTAAGAACTTGTCCAAATATTTCTGGACCTAATTTATCTTTAATTGCTTGTAATATTGGTTCTATTTTGACCAGTTGATTTTCCCTTTCTTGAGAGCCTACTTTTGAAGAACTTATTTCCTTTAAACCAAGAACGGCAGCTCCTACGTCAGGAACCCCTGATTGCGCTAGTGTTGCAGATCCCAGCAAAGCTCCACTACTTGCTATTGCATTGGCTTCCTGTCTTATTTTAATCTCTTTAGGTATATTAATAGTACTAAGTCTAGTTAATCCATCTGCTACTGCTTTTCTGTTAGCTTCTGTAGGATCAACGAGGAATGTCGCTTGCGCTTTTTCTATGCTATTGAAAGCCTCTTCAAACGCGGGTCCGCCTAAGGATTTTATTTTTGCAGCAGTTTCCTTTAAAGATCCTAATATACTAGCTGTCGCATCGAAACCAGCTGCAGTTAATTCTCCTTTTGCTTTGGAAACGTCAGCTTCTGCGGAAGCTAGATCCTCTGCTTCACTTGATCCTTGTGGCTTACCTCTTGCTGCAATACCAGCAGCGTCTCTTATTCCCCGAGCCCCCTCAAGGTTTCTTTTCTTCTGGTTTACATCTAAACCTATATTAGAAGTAAGAGCTTTCGTGCCAGCAAACTCTGCAAACTCCTCAGGTACCAAGCTTGCATATTTGTTTATTCTATCGGCAGCTACTTTTGAAGCATTTGCAATCAAGTATTGGTTGTCTGATATTGCTTGTGAATTACCAGCTATTTCTTGATATTTTTTGTTTATTAAAGCCGCGTTTTTAGCTGTCCCAGCTACAGCTACAGCTATATCTGCTTCGAGTTTGGCCGTCCCCCCATTTTCTAAAATTTTTAATTTATCTTGTAGTATCTTTGTTTCTTTTTCTATAAGTTTTTGCTTTTCACTTCCGTCTATTTTATCTCTAGCAAAATCACTTCCAGCCTTGTCTACCGCTTTAGAATATGTTGCAAAAGCAGCATCCACTTTTTTGCTGTCTATTTCTGGTAAATTTATACCTTGTTTAGCCAGCTGTTCCTTGTAAGCTCCAGAAACATCGAAGTTAGTATCTAGTTCTCTGGTTTTAACTGTTTCAAATTTAGTATCTTGAAACCCGTCTTTATTTGTAATACTATTAAATAATCCTTTTAAGCCAGCGCCTGCACCACCTTTAGCGGTATCTAAAGAAACTTTCTTAATTAAGTTTCCAAAATCTTGACCTATTGTTGTTTCTATAGGTCTTTGCTCGGTTCTCTCTACAGTCCCAAGCTTTATTCCTTTTGCAGCATCTTTATTCACTGAGGCTATAATAGATTTTAAATCAGCAGTCCTTCCACCTCTTTCTTGTTGGAAGTTATCGGCTTTTGCAGATTTTCTATCTGTTTCTTCTTCTTTGGATTTTTGTTCTTGACCAAGAAGTAGTCTTATTGGGTTTAGATCAGCATTCTCTAGAGCGTTTCCTATTGCCTTGCCAGCAAACCATGCACCAAGCACGGAAACTAACGTTGCGGCCCCAGCAGCAAAAACCCCTTTTAAACCAATTCCAGCGACCTTTGCCAAAAGACTACCCCCTAGCTTTCCAATTTTGCTTCCTGCTATTTTAGCAAATATTCCAGCTGCTTTTTTACCAAGTCCACTTGCAGGTGCAGGTGCATTTTTTGCAAGACCTATAGTTCCCCTTGACGTCAGATTACCTCTACTTGGAAGTTTAGGTGGTTTTGGAGCCCGAAATGGCTTTGACGGATCAAGTCCAACTTTACCTCCTATTTTATTAATTCCTCCACCCAAATCTTTTAGAACTTTACCTCCTCCAAGTGACTTTAGAGACGCGAGAGATATTCCTACGTTTGCAATAGTACCAACTAAATCTGTTGTTTTTTCGTAGAATGATTTCGTCGCTTCTATGCTTTGTATCTCAGCCTGAGCCTTTTTCTCCATAGCCGCTATGGCATCTAACTTTGCCTCTGCTGATTTATTGGAAGCATTTATATTCTTTTTTTCTGCTTCTACAGACTTCTTTATAACGTCTATCTGTTCTTTTCTCTTTACATTAGCTGCTTTTGTAGCGGCTACGCTCGCGTAAGCAACGATTGTACTTGCAGCAAAAGCGGCTCCTTGAATCTTTAGAAAACTATTTGTAGATTTAGCTTCCGCATTAAGAGAATCAAAAGATCCTTTTGTACCAGAGATAGATGAGGCTGCTCCTCCTAGAGATGTTTTTAGTTTGTTGGTCTCTGCTGCAGAATTTTTTAATCCTTTACTAGCTTCTTTAAGTCCAGCGTCATAGGCTTTTGATGATGGTAAATCAGCCACATTAACAACCCCTTGCGGTAATGCAAAATTAGGAATATAGCCACTAGCAAAAACATCCTTTAATCCTCTAGGCTCATCTCTAGTGTTAGTCACAGCAAGACCAGCTGGGTTTTTAGAATTTATAAGCCTATTGCTTTGATCAACTCTAATTTTATGCATAGGAAGACCTGCGGCTTTTTCACGACTTATAGCCGCACTCAGTGCGTCATTTCCACCTGCAAAGTTTGGCACATAACCAGCCGCTTTTCCAACAGACTTACCAGTAGGCTTGCCAGTAGGCGTGTTTTTACTTAAAAGCGGTTTCTTTCTTAGTTTGTCGAAAATAGCTGGTTGATTTTCTCTTAATTCTGTAAGACTTTTCTTTTTCATGCTGCTCGTAGCACCTTTAGCAGAAAACTTAAAATCACCTAAACCTACAAAAGCCCCCTTGGTAGGCAAAATTCTACCAGCAAAAAATTTATTTAATCCC
>Ga0213869_10000234_pt1 | contig 46518 bp, 43 predicted proteins | sample PICome_10_FD_160083 | JGI IMG/M metagenome (GOLD analysis project Ga0213869, IMG submission 160083) | Coastal seawater microbial communities near Pivers Island, North Carolina, United States - PICO132 | ecosystem: Environmental > Aquatic > Marine > Coastal | place: USA: North Carolina...
TAGGCATAGGAGCTACTAAAAGTGAATTTCTAACCCCACTTTTAAGCACTTGCTTTCTTAGTTTTTTCCAGTCCCATCTTCCACTTAAATCTTCATCTTCAACACCCCACATATTGTATTGAAACTCACCTTTAGAAATTGGTGATCCTTCATAAGTTTGATATGGACCATCTTTTTTTGCTTCTTCGACAGAAGCATTTAAAGCAGCAAAATAAATTGTTTCAAAAATTTCCTGATTTAATTCCTTTGCCTTTTCTGATGTAAATGGGAGTCTTAATAAAATAAATGCATCTGCCAGACCTTGAACACCTAGACCAATTGGTCTATGTCTAAAGTTTGAGTTTTCTGCTTCTTTGACAGGATAATAATTTCTGTCTATTACTTTATTTAGGTTTTTTGTTACCCTAACTGTAACATCATATAGTTTTTGATGATTAAACTCACCATCTTCTACAAACATTGGTAAGGCTATTGAAGCTAGATTACAAACAGCTATCTCATCTTCAGATGTATACTCCAAGATTTCAGTACATAAGTTTGAAGATCTAATTGTACCTAGGTTCTTTTGGTTTGATTTTCTGTTTGCTGAATCTTTATATAACATGTATGGGGTTCCTGTCTCAATTTGAGATTCTAGAATTTTTTCCCATAGCTCTCTTGCTTTTATAGATTTTCTACCTTTTGATTGCTTCTCATATTTTAAATAGAGTTTATCAAACTCATCTCCATGACAATCATATAAACCTGGACATTCATTTGGACACATTAAAGTCCATTCTTCATTGTTTTCAACCCTTTTCATAAATAAATCAGGCATCCACATTGCGTAAAATAAATCTCTAGCTCTCATTTCTTCTTTACCATGATTTTTTTTCAGGTCTAGGAAGTCATAAATATCAGCATGCCATGGCTCAATGTAAATTGCAAAAGATCCTTTTCGTTTTCCACCACCTTGATCTACATATCTAGCTGTGTCATTAAAAACTCTTAACATTGGAACAATACCATTGGATGTCCCATTTGTCCCTGAGATATACGACCCTGTTGATCTTATATTGTGAATTGAAAGACCTATTCCACCAGCAGATTGAGAAATTTTTGCAGTTTGCTTTAATGTATCATAGATTCCATCTATGCTATCATCTTTCATTGTTAATAAAAAACAAGATGACATCTGAGGTTTAGGTGTACCCGCATTAAAAAGAGTTGGTGTAGCATGAGTAAAATATTTCTTTGACATTAGCTCATAGGTGTCAATAACAGCATCTATATCATCTAAATGAATTCCAACAGAAACTCTCATTAACATATGTTGAGGTCTCTCTACAATTTTTCCATTAATTTTTAATAAATAGGATCTCTCTAAAGTTTTAAATCCAAAGTAATCATACCCAAAGTCTCTATTGTAAATAATTTTTGAATCTAGTAGTTCTGCGTTTTTCTTAATTACCTTCATTACATCATCAGCTAATAAAGCTGCTTTTTTTCCTGTAATTGGATTTACATATTCATGTAAATCTTTCATTGTATCTGAAAAAGACTTAAGAGTGTTTTTGTGTAAGTTTGAAATAGAAATTCTAGCTGCTAATGAAGCATAATCAGGATGAGTCGTAGTCATCGTTGCAGCAATTTCTGCAGCCAGATTATCTAGCTCTGAAGTTGTTACGCCGTCATATAAGCCTTCTATTACTCGCATTGCAACTCTTACCGGGTCAACCAAGTCATTAAAACCGTAGCAAAGCTTTTTGATTCTAGCGGTTATTTTATCAAACATAATGGGCTCTTTCTTCCCATCTCTTTTAATTACAAACATATCTATATCATTGTTATATCATTATTCAAAAAAAATTATTTAAATGATTATTTTAAAAATCGTCGTCAAGACCGAAGTTTGACTCTTCTTTTTTATCATTATTTAGAACACCTGCTTTCTGATATTCAGCAACTCTTTTTTCAAAGAAATTGGTTTTACCTTGCAGGTTTATCATATCCATAAAATCGAATGGATTAGTCACATTAAATTCTTTCTCACATTCAAATTGATCTAAAAGTCTGTCTGTAACAAACTCTAGATATTGAGTCATTAATTTAGAATTCATTCCAATAAGACTAACTGGTAATGATTCTGTGATAAATTCTCTCTCAATATTTAAGGCATCAAGTAATATTTCTCTAATTCTCTCCTTTGGAACTTTATTAATCATGTGGTTATTGTGAAGATGAACTGCAAAATCACAATGCACACCTTCATCTCTTGATATTAACTCATTTGAGAAAGTTAAACCAGGCATAAGTCCTCTTTTTTTAAGCCAAAAGATTGAACAAAATGAACCTGAAAAGAATATGCCCTCAACTCCCGCAAATGCGATAAGTCTTTCGGCAAAAGAATCAGATTCAATCCATTTAAGAGCCCAATCAGCTTTTTTCTTAATTGCAGGAAAAGTTTCAATGGCTTTAAATAGATTGTCCTTTTCCTTATCATCCTTAACATATGTATCTATAAGTAAAGAGTATGTTTCTGAGTGAATATTTTCCATCATAATTTGAAATCCATAGAAAAATTTAGCTTCAGAATATTGAACTTCATTTACAAAATTTTCTGCTAGATTTTCATTAACGATTCCATCAGAGGCTGCGAAGAATGCCAGTATATGTTTAATAAAATATCTTTCATCATCATTTAATTTTGTACTCCAATCATTTAAATCTGAGTGGAGATCAATTTCTTCAGCAGTCCAAAAACTAGCTTCACATTTTTTATACCATTCCCAAATATCATGATGTTCAATTGGGAATATTACAAATCTGTCTTTATTTTCTTGTAAAAGTGGTTCTGGTTGCATATTATAAATTTCGGTTCTTGATTAATTTCCTTTCCTCAAATATTTAAAATTATAATGAAAATTGAAAGTGTATTTTCGAAACATTAACATAAAGTTTTTAACATTAAAAAAGGATAACTTTTTTTATATATTATTTCTAAATTTTTAAGTTTTAAAGAGGTGAAAATAATTCGAAAAATCCTAAATATGTGAGTCATAATTAGGGCTTAAAATGACGATCAAAATATATGCTATAGATTTTTTTTAACTTATGTTTGCAATTAGAAAATGAAAAACTTAGAAAAAATATTATTGTTTTTAACAATTTTGCTCGTCGTATTTAATTTAACACAATTAAATGTCTACGATTTGATAGGAGACGAAAACAGAATTGCGCTAATATGTTTTATTTTATCCTTGTGTGCACTTATTCTTATTTTGATTTTAATGGTTTCCAAAAGGATAAAAGACAGACATAGCAACTAGATCTCGATAAAATCAACACTTACACCAGACTTAATAAGAAACTCAATTCCTGATAGGTCTTTATATTTTTTAGAATACACAACCCTATTTATTCCTGATTGAAAAATAAGTTTACTACATTCTTTGCATGGTGATAATGTAATATAAAGTGTAGATCCTTTAGTTGATTGAGTAGATCCTGAGACTTTAGCAATTGCATTAGCTTCAGCATGAAGGACATACCATTTTGTATACCCATCTTCATCTTCACAAAAATTTTCAAATCCTGAAGGAGTTCCATTGTACCCATCTGATATAATCATTTTATCTTTAACAATTAATGACCCAACTTGTTTCCTTTTACAGTGAGAAAGTTTAGACCATTCTTCAGCCATCTTTAGATAAGCAATATCATATTTTAGTTGTTTATTCTTCAATCTAAAAGATTAATAATTGATTGCTAAATATAAGTTAATCTTAATTTATTTTTTCAGTTTCTTTATATATTTGTAAAAATTAAAAAAATGTATCCAGAAGAAATCGTAAAACCAATGAAACTTGAATTAACTGATTCAGGTTTTTCAGAACTTACTTCATCAGAAGATGTTAAATCAGCATTATCTCAAGAAGGGACCACTCTCATTGTTGTGAATTCAGTTTGTGGTTGTGCAGCTAGAAATGCCAGACCAGGAATAATCAAATCATTGTCAAATAACACTAAACCAGATAATCTTTGTACGGTATTTGCAGGTTTTGACATTGAAGCAACAAATACGGCTAGAGAAGAAATGCTTCCTTTTCCACCCTCTTCTCCATCTATAGCCTTATTTAAAGATGGTGAATTAGTTCATATGGTTGAAAGACATCATATTGAAGGTAGAGAAGCTGATCTTATTTCTCAAAACCTTATGCAGGCTTATGACGAGTTTTGTTAATTACTTTGGTAGGGAAATAGTGAAATCAGTACCCTTGTTGTTTTTTGATTTATAAGAAATTTTACCTCTGTGTGAGTTAATAATACTTCTTACAATTCCAAGTCCCAATCCCATTCCATCAGACTTAGTTGTAAATTTTGGCTCAAATATTTTTTCTCTATTTTTCGCTGAAACACCAAGTCCATTATCGGAAACTACTATCTTAACTTTCTTAGAGGATTCTGTAATTTTTATTTGAATATTTGACTCTCTATCATATGGTATTGCTTGAATACTATTTTTAATTAAGTTAGTCATTACCCTAATCCATTGCTCTTTATCTAATTTTACAAATATATTTTCATTTGAAGTATCAAGAGTAATATTGTTTTGCTCAAAAATTTCAACTACTTTTTTAGTAGCCTCTACTAGATCTGTTTTTTCAAGTTGTGTTTTTGGAAGTGTAGCAAAGTCAGAGAATGAAGTGGCAACATTACTCATAGTGTCTATTTGCTCAATTAAGATTTCACAGAAATCATTAAGCTTAAGTTTTTCATCTTCAGATTTAAGACCACTGTTTTTTTGAAAACTTTGAACAGTTAACCTCATTGGTGTTAATGGATTTTTAATTTCATGCGCTACCTGTTTAGCCATTTCTTGCCACGCCTGTTCTCTTTCTGTCTTTGCTAATCTTTCGGCACTATCTTCTAGATCATCAATCATTTTATTGTATGAATTGACTAAACTATCAATTTCTTTAGTTGCATTATTTAAATAAATCTTTTCGTTTTTCTTTAATAAACCTGTTTGCCCAATTTTTACTCTTATTGTTTCAATTGACCTTGTAACAAACCTAGAAATAAAATATGCAAGAACAATTGTAACTACCAGCATGATAAAGTATATCTGGTATAGGGTTGATAAAAATACATTTAATTCGCTTTCAGCAAATGAAACATCTTGAAAGTAAGGAAAAAATAGTATTGCATATTTTTCTCCAGCATCATTTTTCAAAACACTATATGATGCTTGAAACTTTCCAACATCTGTTAAATTTTCAGAAGTAAATTTTCCTTCATCATTAGCAACTAACATGCTTGCGAAATCTTTATCAAGAGAATAATTGTTTGAAATAATATCTAAAGGGAGATAGGAATAAAAAAGTGGTACTCCTTGAATTGTAAAAATTGAGTATTCAACACTGTGAATCTTTGTGATTTCATCAAAATCTTTATCGTAATTTTCCCAGTCATTATAATTATTAGAAAGATTGTACTTGTTTACTATATAGTTAATCTGCCTCTTTAATTGATTTTCTTTTCTCTCTTGCCTGTAAGAATTATACTGATCAGATTCTGTTCTATATTGATAATATGTTGAACCTAGAATAAGAAGTATTGCGGTGAAAACTAGAAATATCATTGAGATAAAAATTCTTAATCTCAATGACATTTTATTTTTAAACATAATCACTTATCTCTTTATAAAGTAAATATATTAAAGTTTTGGCCAATAAATTAAACTGGAAAATTAAATACAAAGGAGTTAGATTAGAAAACTATATAATTAGTCAACTAATGAAGTAATATATGTGATTAGTTGAGAAGTAAAAAGATAAAACTATCCCTTAACAACGTGATCTCCACAAATATTGTTAGCTTCAACTTCAATATTATGTTTTGCACACAATGATGACTCTGTCATATTTGTGCAATTTATACATGTGTTAACTGTTTGTATCATTTCAATTATTTGTTATAAAATTATAATAAATAACTTTTAGAATGATTATAAATTACTCATTTACAGTAATTTATAATGAGTATAAATAAGGCTATTGATTGTTTTCTGTAAAAAAATTACTACATCTTTTGTCAAATTCAAGAAGATCATTTTTATTGAAATCAATAAAAATTTCATCTTTATTTGTAATTGGGTCTGAACTATAAAAGTACATCTCATCACCATTTAAGCTTCCTTTTATTTTATATTCTTTTCCAACAAAAGATATTTTGTCAATTATAAACTTATATTCTGACTTTTCGACAATACTAATTTTTTCAGGCCTAACATAAAACTCCTTTCCATCAATTTGTATTTTGTTTAAATCCCCAAGAATTTTTGCACAGTAACAATTTACAGGATTACAATACATCTCTTCAGGTTGGTCATACTGCTGAACAATCCCAGCTTTAAAAACAAGTATTTTATCTGATATATCAAACGTATCTTTAATATCATGTGTAACAAGAATAGTAGTTGTGTTGGTTTTTTTTAAAATTTTATAAACTTCACTTTGGATTTTTGATTTGATACTTGAATCTAGATTGCTAAAAGGCTCATCCATTAAAAGAAGGTCCGGCTCTCTAATAAGAGCTCTAGTAATACAAACTCTTTGCTGTTCACCTCCAGATAATTCATGTGGATATCTATTTAAAAGATTCGTCAAGCCTGTTAACCCTATGTAGTAATCTAAATTAATCTCATATTTTTCATCAAGATTTATCTTCAGATTTTCAATAACATTAAGATGAGGGAACAACGGATAATCTTGAAAAATAAATCCAATTTTTCTTAAGTTGGGCTTCACAGAGGTATTCTTATCGTTTAATACTCTATCATTAAGAGAAATTTTACCTGAGTTTATATCCTCTAAACCTGCCAGACATTTAAGAAATGTTGTTTTTCCAGAACCACTTTCACCAATAAATGAGACAAAATCACCCTTATTTACAGTAAAGTTTAAATCCTTAATTAAAGGATTTTCTTTATTGTAGAATTTGACAAGATTTTCAATGTTAAGATACATCTAAACTTTTATTTATGATTTTTCTCAAAAATATTAATAAAATAGCACCTAATAAAATAATTATTAATGAGTATATGGAAGATTTTGCAATCATTTCCTCAATTGCATATTCATAAGTCTTAACAGCTAAGGTATCAAAGTTGAAAGGTCTTAAAAGTAAAGTTATTGGTAGCTCTTTAATAATATCAACAAAGCAAAGAATAAAAGCAATGTAAATTGAAGTTTTGTTAATAGGTAAATGAATTTTTTTAAATAGTTTAAAGTTATCCATGCCTAAATTTCTTCCAGTATCATCAAATGAATTTGGGTGCTTATCAAAGCTAGATCTAAGTGGTGAAATACCAACAGCCATATATCTCATTACGTATGCATAAATTAGTATAGTAACTGAACCAAATACAATTGATACTCCAATTATTTTTGAAATAAAAGCTAAAAAAATAATTAAAGACAAAGCTATCACAGCTCCAGGCAATGCATATGTAAGGGATACAATTTCACTAAAGAAAAAAACAGTTTTACTTTTAGATATTTTTTTAATGAATTGAAAAAATATAGCTATGGATACTATAATAATAGAAGAAATAAATGCTAAGAAAAACGAATTAAATGATAACAATAATAACTCGTCGAAATCAATAATATTAATTGTCTTAATAACATTATTAATTATATAGATTACTGGCACAAAAAATCCAAATATAAATGGAAATAAACATGTTATATAGATGTATATATAAGATAATCTACTTGTAGAATAATTACCTGAAACACTATCATTAGATTTATAATTATATCTGTATTTTGATGTTGAGTATCTTTCAAGAATAAAAAATATAGATACTATTAAAAGAAGACAAACAGCTAATATTGATGCGGTATTTACATCTTCCATCGAGTACCAGGATCTAAAAATTCCGCTTGTGAAAGTGTTAACTCCAAAGTATTTTACCGCACCATACTCATTAAGCACTTCCATGACTATTAAAAAGAGTCCAGAAAATATAGATACTCTTGATATAGGAATTATAATTTTAAAAAAAGTTTGAAATTGAGACATGCCTAGATTTTTGGCGATGTTAATATAGTTTGAACCTAGAAGAGAAAAAGAGATTCTACATGCAGTATATAAATATGGATAAAGAACTAGAGCCATTAAAAAAGCTAAAATTTCAATTTGAAGATAATCTACATTTACATATTCATAAATATTAGGATAGAAGTTTCTAATATAACTCTGAAAAGGTCCAGTATAACTTAATAGGTCACTATATGTGAATGCCATAATATATGATGGTATTGCTAGTGGAAGGAAAAGAACTATATCAAAAAATTTTTTACCTGTAAACTTCCTAGTAGATATCAACCAGGCAGGCACTATACCAAGAATTAAAGAAAAAAATACTGTTAAAAAAACAAGATATAATGTGTTTAACGAGTATCCCAAAAGGAGGTTATTCCATAGGTACGTAAAATTATCAAAATTTAAACCAATTACACTATATAGAAGATAGACAAGAGGTGAAATTAAAAATAATGAAATAAGTGATGTTGATATTTTAACATTCATACATATTAAGCATTAGGTTTTATTTCCAACCTGCAGCGTCAAATATACGAATTGCATCATTCCTTTTAATACCAAGAATGTTTAGATCTAGAGGGTCTTTTTTGAAAGCACCCCAATCACTTACTATTTTGTTTGGCATTATATCAGGTTTTACAGAATATTCATATGTATTGTTTACATACGTTTCTTGTGCTTCATCTGTTGTCAAATATCTGATAAGCTTCAAAGCATTAGATTTATTAGGAGAATTTTTTGCTAAAGCAATTCCTGAAACATTAATATGAGATCCTCTTTGACCTTCCCCTTGATTAGGGAAAAAAACCGAAACAGATTTTCCTGCTTTAATTTCCTCTTCATTTTCTGATGAAAGAAGTAGGCCTATATAATAAGAATTAACAATAGCTACATCTCCTTGACCAGCTGCAATTGCTTTAACTTGATCACGATCATTTCCTTTTGGATCTCTTGCAAAGTTTGAAACAACAGCTTCAGTCCATGATTTAGTTGCCTCATCTCCAAGATTTCCTACTAATGAAGATAAAAGTGCCTGGTTATATGAATTAGAAGATGATCTTACTAATAATCTTCCTTTCCATTTATCATTTGCTAAATCTTCATAAGTACTAAGTTCACCTTTTTGTACTCTCTCGTTACTATGAACTAAAATTCTAGACCTATAAGTTACAGGAATCCAAAATCCGTTTTTATCTAACAGACTCTCAGTAATTCCATCTGTCAATGATTCATCTTGATACTTTTGAAGAAGACCCATATTTGAAGCTTGCCACAATTTACCAACATCAACAGTTATAAATAAATCAGCTGGGCTATTATCTCCCTCATTTTGCATTCTTTGAATTAATTCATCTGCATTAGATTTAATAACATTGACTTTGATTCCTGTTGATTTCTCAAAATTATCATATTGTATTTGATCAACATCATAATGTCTTTGACTGTAAATGTTTACTTCTTGTTCTGTTTGGTTATCAGCACAACCTATCATAAAGATTGCAAAAAGAGATAATATTTTTTTCATCATTAAATATTTAAAACACAATATTAAAAAAAAAAATAATCTTATTTAGATTAATTCTAAATTAGTTTTTATATTAGCCAAAAATTATTTAGAACGGTTCTAAATTAGAAATCAGTTATTAATAATTAACCATAAACATTTAGAACCGTTTTTTAAAAAAAATAACATGAAAAAAATCTTAACGTTATTAACTATAATATCTAGTTTAATTCTAAATTCTCAAAACAATTCACTTGATAAAGAAAAGGACACTATTATCAATCTTGATGAAGTAATGATTAAAGCAAATACAATTCTTGGTAACAAGTTTGTAGCAAGAAATAGAACAGGCGCTGCCTATTATCTTTCAACAGATGAGTTAGCAGATTTTAACTATACTGACATAAATAGAGCATTGAACAAAATAGCAGGCATTAATTTTTATGAGGAGGATGGATTTGGCTTACGTCCTAACATAAGTATTAGGGGCACATCTCCAGAAAGAAGTTCAAAAATTGCAATAATGGAAGATGGAATTTTAATTTCTCCCGCACCTTACAGTGCATCATCTGCATATTATTTTCCATCAGTTGCAAGAATGCAAGCAGTTGAGGTTTTGAAAGGTAGTAGTCAAATTCAATATGGACCGTATACAACTGGTGGAGCAATAAATTTTGTTTCTACTGAAATACCAAAATCATTTCAAGGTAAAATTTCAAGTAGTTATGGAAGTTTTAATACAGGTCAAACTTATTCAAAAATAGGAAGCAGCAATGAAGATTTTGGATATATGATTGAATATTTAAATTATAACTCTAATGGGTTTAAAAAATTAGGTGAAAATTTAAATACTGGTTTTGATATTAATGAAATAACTTCAAAAGTTAAATTTAATTCATCAAAAAACGCAAAAATTAATCAAAGTCTAGAGTTGAAATTTCACTATTATGACGAAGTATCCAATGAAACATATCTCGGCTTGAGTGATTCAGACTTTAAAAAAACTCCTTTTCTAAGATACATTGGATCTGGAAAAGATAAAATGGATGCAGAACATATTCAATATATGATAACACACGAGATTAAAATTTCTGAAAAATTTAATATAACCTCAATTCTATATCATAACGGATTTAAAAGAAATTGGTATAAACTTGATGATATAGTTCATGATGGTGAATCACAAAAAATTTCTAAAGTTATTGCAAATCCAGATATATATCCTGGGCACATTGCATTTGTTAAAGGTGAACTCACTGAAGCTAATAATTTCTTAAAAGTGAAAGCTAATAATCGTGAATATACTTCAAGAGGGATCCAAACAAAAATAGACTATCATTGGTATGGAGAAAATAATTCTTTTAATGATTTAGAAATAGGGTTTAGACTCCATTATGATGAAGAAGACAGATTTCAATGGGAAGATATTTACACAATGAATTACGGAGTAATTTCTTTAGATAAATATGGTGAAAAAGGTTCACAAGGTAATAGGATTAGTTCAGCAAATTCCTTTGCTTCCTATGTAATGTATAAATACAAACACAAAGGTTTAACAATAACACCTGGGATAAGATATGAATCCATAAAATTAGAGAGGAATGATTATGGTAAATCCAATCCATCAAGAAATAAAAGTGATTTATCATTTAGAGAAAACAAGGTGTCTGTGTTAATTCCAGGTGTTGGACTAAATTATAATCTTAATAATAAGATTTCAATATTTGGAGGAATTCATAAAGGGTATTCACCTCCGGGGAACTCAGAAGGACAAAAAGCTGAAGAAAGTTTAAATACTGAACTTGGAGCTAGACTTTCAATTAACAATGTTAACTCTGAAATAATTTTCTTTCAAAATAATTACTCTAATTTACTAGGAAATGACTTGGCAGCTACAGGTGGATTTGGTGAACTTGACCCATTTAATGCAGGAGAAGCTTTAGTAAATGGTTTTGAATTTCTTTTAAGAAATAATCTGATTGAGAATGATAAGATTAAAATCCCTCTTTCTTTTTCATATACTCTAACAAATGCAAAATTTTTATCTGACTTTGGTAGTACCCAGGATATTTGGGGAGAGGTTAGAGATGGTGATAGAATTCCATATATTCCGCAACATCAATTTAATTCTTCATTCAGTTTACAAACTAAAAATTATGAAATCAATATTAGCGGAAACTACAATGGAAAATTCTCAACAATTGCAAATGGTTCATCTCAAATACCTTCGTATTTAATATTTGATCTCTCATTCAGATATAATCTTCGATCAGATTTGATATTTAGATCTAAAATTATTAATCTATTTGATAAAAATTATTCAGTTTCAAGAGCACCAGCAGGTTTAAGACCTGGCCACCCTTTTGGAATTTATGCTGGATTTGAGTATAAGTTTTAATTAATTATTAAAATTATTTTTGCTTTATTTGAACTATAAATGAAACAAAAAAATGAAATAATTATATATGATGGCATCTGTGTTCTATGTAACTTTTTTATTAAATGGATTCTAGGTAAAGATCAAGATTTAAATTTCAAAGTAACAAATCTACAGAGCAATTTTACTAAAACTCATTATCCAGGAGTAACCAAGGTAGATTCTGTAGCAGTGATTTTAAGCAATGGGGCCATACTCCAAAAGAGTAAGGCTGTTTATTACATTTTAATGAAAGTAAAGACTCTAAGAATAGTCAGAGTCTTAATTTTTTTAACACCTACATTCTTGTCAAACTTAATTTATGATTTCATTGCCAAAACAAGATATCTGGTTTTTGGAAAATATAAAATGTGCCCTGTTTTAGACGTATTTAAAGACAGGTTTCTAACTTAATTTTAACCCAGAACTTTTTTTGATATTTTTTTAACTATTTTTTAACAAGTTCAATAAATATAGTGAACTTAAAACTATATTTTTAGAACCTTATATGTTATTATATTCCCTTTTATGATATTACATTTGCAATTCATAAAAAATAATTTTGAAGAATTTTGTTTGCTTTATTTTAGTTTTTTTATGCATTTGTGCAAATCAAACTTTATTGTCCCAAAAAATTAATGATTCAATTTCCACAAAAATATTAGATGAAGTTATTGTTTCTGCAACTAAGACTTTAAGGCAATTATCTACCCTTCCTCTTCCAGCAAAACTTATCTCAAAAGAAGAAATCATAAAAAGCAACTCAAGTAGATTAAGTGATATTTTGGATGATCAAATAGGCATCTTTGTAGTTCCAGACTTTGGAGGTGGAAATGGAATTCAAATGCAAGGGCTGGATTCTGAATATACTTTAGTTTTAATTGATGGTTTTCCAATTATTGGAAGACAATCTGGGACTCTTGATCTTGAGAGAATTGCCGTAGGTAACATTGAAAAAATTGAAATAATTAAAGGAAGTTCGTCAGGTTTGTATGGAACTGATGCGATTGGTGGTGTAATAAATCTCATCACAAAAAAAACTAACGAGGTTGTTTCTTTAGAATCTAGCTATAAAATTTCTTCATTTAACACGAATGATTGGTCAATAAACATTGGTTCATCTTTAAAGAAAGGTCATAGTATAAATGCTTTTTTTAACACACTAAACAGTGATGGATACGATCTTAATGACATTGAGTTTCTCAATACTGTTGAACCATATAAAAACTATACAGGGTTTATTCGTTATAATTATGAGAATGAAAATTTATCTGTTTTCTCCTCATATAGAATTTATCATGAAGATCAAGAGTTCAAAATAAATAAAAACATCTATGGAGATAATGCTATAAATGAATCTAGTTTTAACACTTCAATAAATTATAAAGCAAATGATAAATTGTCATTAGTGATAGATAATTATCATACAAAATATAAAAATGAAGAAGCCCTAGAATCATATTCCCTTGATTATGATGAATCATTTTTTAATCAATCTTTATACAAAGCTGAACTTAGGTCTATTTATGAAATTAATCAAAAAAATAAATTAATTCTAGGTATTGGCTATAGCGAAGAATCACTTAAAAGAAATAATTTTTTTCAAGACAAAGTGTCTCAAAATTCTAATAATTATTTTATTCAGTATGAAGGATTTATACTTGAAAATACTAACTATATTTTTGGTGCTAGATATGATCAATATGACGAATATGATTCGGAGTTTAGTCCAAGATTTGCATTAAGAACTCAACTTAGCAATAATTTATCTTCAAAATTTTCAATTGGGAAAGGATTTAAAACACCTGATTTCAGACAATTATATTTTAATTTTTCAAATTCCAACTCTGGATATTCAGTAGTTGGATTTAATGCAGCAAAACAAATAATTAATGATCTCTTATCTCAGGGTCAAATCTCTAATTTAATAATTACCGAAAGTCAATTTGAAGGTCAGCTAGAACCCGAGACTTCAGTTAGCTATAACCTTGGTTTAAATTTTAAAATAAATACTAATATTAGTTTTGACATAAATCTGTTTAAAAATCAAATAAAAAATTTAATTGATTATAAAATAATTGCAACAAAAATTAATGGACAAAATATTTTTAGCTACTATAATTTAGACAGAGCTTACACTCAAGGTATTGAGTTTAATTCAACATTCAAGTTAAATAATAATCTAAGTTTAAATACTGGATATCAATACCTAGATTCAAAAGAAAATGATGTAAAGAAAAGAATAAAATCAGGAGAAGTATATGCAAGAGTAAACACTGTATCTTCTTCTTTTAAAATTAAAACAGATGATTATTTTGGTTTATTTAATAGGTCAAAACATAATATCAATACTAAAATTACTTTTATTAAAGATGATTTTCAAATTTACTTTAAAACTAAATATAGAAGTAAGTATGGGCTAATCGACAGTAATGGAAATGACATTTTAGACAATTATGATGAGTTTGTTAAAGGTAACTTCATCTCAGACATATCAGTCTCGAAAAAAATAAAAAGTCTCAATATAACTCTAGGTTTAGATAATATATTTAATTACAAAGACCCCCAGAATGTTCCAAATAACCCTGGCAGAGTTTTATATTCAAAAATTACAATAACTATTTAAACAACAATTAACCAAATCTTAAATTATGAGAAAAACAACTATTTATTTAACTATATTTTTATTAATCTTTTCATCATGTAGTAAAGAAGATGAAATTCAGCTTTTAGATATTGTATCTGAAAAATTTGAAAATCTTTACGCGCCTCAAAATGGTGGGAGAAATCAGAGGACTGGCCAGATGGAACCAGTATCTGGTGAATTCACAAAATTTAATTTTTCAACTGGACAAATTACGACAAGTGATACCGATTGGGATGTAGCATTTAGAGCTACTACAATTATAGTTAATGGTGGTGTATCACTTGAAACAATTGATGAACCAACAAGAACAGGTAATAGCGCAGTGTATATAGCAAACGGAACAATGTCATCTGTCACTGATGTTGACTTAATGTCTTTAACTCAAGATTCTTCCAACGGATATGCAGTTCCAACTGGTGGTGGAAATGGATGGTATACTTATCAAGGACCTCCTGTAAATTTAATTTCTCCAACGCCTGGAAAAATTTTAGTTTTCAGGACAAATGATGGGAAGTATGCTAAAATGGAAATCTTAAGTTATTATAAAGATGCTCCAGAAAATCCAGATGCATATACTGATGAAACTCCATATTATACTTTCAACTTTGTTTATCAACCAAATGAAGGAGTAACAAGTTTCTAAACCAATTTATAGATCAAAAGTATATCTACTTTATAAGTGGGTATACTTTTTTTTAACTAATTTGAACTTAAATATTTTTTAGGGGTAATTCCAAATTTTTTCTTAAAAACATTTATAAAATGACTACTTGAAGAATATCCTAAATGAGTTGATACTTCATTAACATTAAAACTCCTACTAGATAACATCTTACTAGCAGTATTCATTTTATAATCAGTTAGGAATCCAAAAACAGTATTACCATAGATTTGTTTAAATCCAGTTTTTAAATTTTTTAAGGGGATTTCAACTTCAGTTGATAATTCTTTTAAACTAGGAGGGTTTTCAAAATTTTTAATAATTATTTCTTTTGCCATTTTTATTTTAACAACATTTTTTTCATCAGCTAAAAATGGGCATTGTTCAATATTCAAATCATTTGATTCATTAAAATAAATTCCTAGTAATTCGAAAATCTTACCTTTTAAGTAAAGGTTTTTTACATTTTCACTAAGCTTCTCATTAATTATCTGATTAAGAATAATGCTTATTTGAGGTGAGATAATATTTTCCTTATAATACTTTTTATCTGAATTTTCTTGAGATAAAAATGAGATATCATCAGTTAATTCTGAAAACAAACCATGAAATTTTTTAATAGTAATTAAGAGACTTAAATATCTTGTATTTTTTTGGAGGGTTGCATCAATAGGGAGGTTAGTAGAAGGATTAAATAAAATAAGTGAATTATTCTCTTTAAGGTCTAATGTATACGATCCATTATTATATCTAAATGAAATTTTACCCTCTAAGCAAAAATGAAATTGTATAAAATTAATATCAGTACTAAACAATATGTCTTCAGAATCTTTTTCAAAATTTGAATAGGTATTAATTAAAATTTCGTTATCTATCTTAAAGGTATTCATAACTGTTTATTAATATAAGACAAATATAAAATTGTTAAATAACATATAGAATTAATTTCATTAAATTAGCCTTTATGGATGTTGGCTCAATATTAATAGTACTTCCTTTATTGATTATATTTTCATATCTGTTTGATATATTCGCTAGAAGAACGAAATTTCCATCTGTTATACTATTAGTATTTACAGGAATAGTAGCAAGGGGGATATCATCATATTATGGATATTCAAACTTTGATTTTTTAGATAGTCTAGTTCCAGTTCTAGGTACTATAGGTCTTATTTTAATTGTTCTTGAAGCTGCTCTTGAATTAGAAATAAAAAAAGAAAAAACATCAATTATAATAAAAGGGTTTTTAGCTGCTTTCTTTATACTTCTCATAAATATAATACTTGTAAGCCTTTTCTTTGGAGAAGTAATTGGCCTCTCTTATCCAACATCAGTTATTTATGCAATCCCATTATCGATAATAAGTAGTGCAGTTGCTATTCCTTCTGCAAACGGATTATTAACAAAGAATAAAGAATTTATAGTTTACGAATCAACATTCTCAGATATATTGGGAATTATGATATTTTACTATTCACTAGGACAAGCAGAAAAAGGTGAACCTCTGATAGGTTTAGAGCCAATATTTACATTAATTGGTCAAATATTTTTGATAATTATAATTTCAATTGCTATAACATATCTTCTATTTCAACTTATCCAAAGAATTGAACATCATGTAAAGTTCTTTCTAATACTTGCACTTTTAATATTATCCTATGAAATAGGAAAAGATTTCTTAAAGCTTCCATCTTTAGTTTTAATTTTTATTTTTGGGATATTTCTTTCAAACTTTTCAAATCTTATACCTGATAGTTTAAAAAAATACATAAAAACTGATAAAGTTGGAAAATCAGATCTTCATGAATTTCATCTATTAACGGCAGAGTCAACCTTTTTAGTAAGGACATTTTTCTTTTTATTCTTTGGCTTCTCTATACCACTTGAAAGTTTTGTAGAGTTTGAACCATATATAATTGGAGCAACAGTTCTACTTATAATGTATGGGGTAAGATATTTTTATTTAGCACTTGTGATGCCAGATGATGACTCAAAACCACTTTTATATTTTTCTCCAAGAGGATTAATTACAATACTTTTATTTTTGAGTATATCTGATTATGATATCCAAAAAAGTAATATAGTTGATGAAAAAGTTCTGTTAGTAATAATTATTGCCTCAATGCTTATTATGATTCAAGGATCAATTAACCGAAAAAAGAAAGAAGATCCAGAATTAGAGCCTCAACAAACTTTTACTGAAATTGTTGACTCACAAATTGATAAGAAATGAAAAAAATAAAGATTATAGCAATCACTATTGCAATAATGTTCTCTCTAATCTATGCATTAAATCTAGAATACTTTATTAAAGGTGCTCGAATAGTATATTTAAATGGTCAGACAACAGTATTTATTGATGATTTAAAATATTTTGATTACGAAACCATAGAAGCTACTGATGAAAAATCTCCTTGGAATGAAAGAGAAAATATAATTGATACTTTCTCAAATGAATTTGAGGAATTAAATAAGGAGTTTGGAACCGTTGCATATATTGTAATTCACAAGGACACAATTATTGCTGAAAAATATTATAAGGGATACTCATCTAATTCATCTTCAAATTCTTTTTCTATGGCAAAAACTCTTGTTTCAGCCATGATGGGAAAAGCTCTAGAGTTAGGATATATAAATAGTCTTAATGATAAAGTTAAAGATTATATACCTGAGCTTAAGGGAGAGTTTGCGAATGATGTTAGAGTAATTGATCTGGCTAGTATGACGTCCGGATTAGACTGGGATGAGGGTACTTCTGATCCATTTAGCCCTGTTGCTAAACAATATTTTGTTTCAGATGTTGAAGAACTAATGTTAAATCAGCCAATTATTGAAAAACCTGGTGAGAGAAATCATTACTCTAGTGGTAACACTCAGCTTTTATCAATTTTAATTGAAAGAGCTTCTGGAATTAAAATTGATAAATTTTTTGAAAATGAAATTTGGTCCAAAATTAACCCAGATAATGATGCTTACTGGCAGGTTGACAGTAAAAAGAAAGGAAATATTAAATCTTTTTGTTGTTTTCACTCGAATGCACGTGATTTTTCTAGGTTAGGAAAGCTTTATTTAAATTATGGCAACTGGAATGGAAATCAGATTATCGATTCTACTTTTGTAAAATCATCTATGAAGCCTTTCCTTGATAATTTTGATGGATATGGAATAGGTCTTTGGTTAAAAAAACATAAAGATTTAAATATTTCATTGATGAGTGGTCATCAAGGTCAATACGTAATTATGATTCCTGAAAAAGAATTAATTATTACAAGATTAGGGGAGAGAGATATTGATCTTGGAGGTCCTGGTGTTTCAGGTGATGTTCTATCGTATATTGATGAGGCCCTTAAACTAATTGAAGATTAAATCTTGAGTTTTAATTTAACTGGACAGTGATCAGAATGAAATACATCCTGAAGTATTGAAGCATCTTCAATTTTATTTAACAAGGATTTTGATACAATATTATAATCTATCCTCCATCCTTTATTATTCGCTCTAGAGTTAGCTCTATAGCTCCACCAACTGTATTGATGAGGTGATTTATTTATTACTCTAAATGAATCTATGAATTTATCCCCAATGAATGAATCTAACCATTCTCTTTCTTCAGATAAAAATCCTGAGACATTTTTATTTCTTACTGGATCATGAATGTCTATTGCATTGTGACAAATATTATAGTCTCCACAAATAACTAGATTTTCAATTTTGTTACTTAAAGAATAGATATATTCTTTAAAATCATCCATAAAACGAAATTTAAAATCAAGTCTATCAGTGTTAGTGCCAGATGGAAGATATAAGCTCATAATAGATACTTTATCAAAATCTAACCTTATAATTCTTCCTTCAAAATCCATGTAATCAATACCTGATCCATATTCAATATGATTAGGTTTTATTTTTGAAAAAATTGCAACACCACTGTATCCTTTTTTTTGAGCAGAAAACCAATATGAATGATAACCTAAATTCTCTATTAGATCAAATTCAACTTGATCCTTGTTTGCCTTTGTTTCTTGGATACATATAACATCAGGAGATTCACTTTTAAGCCAATCAACAAGTCCTTTTCTCATTGCTGCTCTTATTCCATTAACATTATAAGTAATTATATTCAATTGTCTAGCTTTTTTAATAAGCTTTTAAGAGTTAGTTCAGAGTCAACTATAGTTTTTAATTCCGATAGTTTAATTCGTCTTTGTTCCATTGAATCTCTATCTCTAATAGTAAAAGTATCATCTTCAATAGTTTGATGATCAACAGTTATACAGTAGGGAGTTCCTATTGCATCCTGCCTTCTATATCTTCTTCCTATTGCATCTTTTTCATCATAAATAATATTGATGTCATAAACAAAATCTTTCATGATCTTCCTAGTATATTCAGGTAAACCATCTTTTTTTAATAAAGGTAAAAAAGCCAATTTATTTGGTGCTAGTGGCCTTGGAATACTCATTACAGTTCTTGAAGATCCATCCTCTAAAATTTCAGTTTTAAGTGAATTTGAAAGTATAGCCAAAAACATTCTATCTAGTCCAATAGAAGTTTCTACAACATAAGGTGTGTAGTTCTTATCTAATACTGGATCAAAATATTGTATTTTTTTTCCAGATAGTCTTTCATGGCTTTTAAGATCAAAATCTGTTCTGGAATGAATTCCTTCAAGCTCTCTAAATCCAAATGGAAAAAGAAATTCTATATCACATGCAGCATCTGCATAATGAGCAAGTTTATCATGATCATGATATCTAAAAGAATTAGAATTTATTCCTAAATTCAAATGCCAATCAAGTCTCTTTTTCTTCCATTGACTAAAATAGTCTTCTTGAGTACCAGGCTGAATAAAAAACTGCATTTCCATTTGTTCAAATTCCCTCATTCTAAAAATAAACTGACGAGCCACAATTTCATTTCTAAATGCTTTACCAGTTTGAGCAATACCAAATGGTATTTTCATTCTAGAGGTTTTTTGAACACTTAAGTAATTTAAAAAAATTCCTTGTGCTGTTTCAGGTCTCAAGTATAAATCCATACTAGAATCCTCAGATGCTCCAAGTTTTGTATTAAACATAAGGTTAAACTGTCTTACTTCCGTCCAATTACATGTACCCGAAACAGGGCATTTAATTTCTAAATCATCAATTATTTTTTTTACTGCTAATAAGTCATCATTCTCAAAAGCCAAAATCATTTTACCTTTTACATCTTCAATAGATTTAGTAATCTCTAATACTCTTGGATTAGTTTCTAAAAACTGTTTCTGATCAAATTTTTCTTTAAATCTTTTTTCAGCTTTTGAAATCTCTTTTTGAATTTTTGAATTTAATTTTTCTATATATTCCTCAATTAAGACATCAGCTCTATATCTTTTTTTTGAATCTTTATTGTCAATTAAGGGGTCATTGAAAGCATCTACATGACCTGAAGCCACCCATGTTTTTGGATGCATAAATATAGCAGAGTCAATACCAACTATATTTTCATTTAGCTGAATCATTGACTTCCACCAGTATTCTCTAATATTGTTTTTAAGTAAAGCTCCATTATGAGCGTAGTCATAAATAGCATTTAGCCCTTCATATATTTCACTTGATGGAAATATAAAACCATATTCTTTCGAGTGTGATACTATTTTTTTTAGAGCTTCTTTATCCATTAGTATATTGTAAAAATAGTTCTTTTTACTATTTTAAATACGTTAATTTGTAATTGAATTAATACAATGAGAAATTTAATATACACTGTTTTATCAATAGTGATAATTAATGGTTGCGCAAAGCGTGGTTCGCCAAGTGGTGGTCCAGTTGATAGCATTGCACCTGTTCTTGTTAATGCTAGTCCTAAACTAAATTCAATAAATTTTGACTCTGAAGAAATTAAACTAACTTTTGATGAGTTTGTTAAATTAGATAAAGTAGAAGATCAATTAATTATTTCTCCACCTTTGGAAAAGACATCTTATGAAGTTAAACCCTTAAGTGGTGTAACTAAAAAAGTTTTTTTAAAATTTCTAGATAGTCTTGAATCAGAAACAACTTATACAATAAATTTCGGGAATAGCATTAAAGACAACAATGAAGGAAACCCTCTAACTTTTTTTAATTATACATTTTCAACAGGAGAGACTATTGATTCATTATATGTAAAAGGAAACATATCTGATGCCTATGATTTCGAAACTGATAACTATATTTCACTTCATCTATATAGAATTGATTCTATTTTTAAAGATTCTGTAATCTTTAATGATCGTCCAACATATATTGCCAATTCATTAGATTCAACCTCATATCAATTTCAAAATATTAAAGAAGGTAAATATTTAATTATAGCCTTAAAAGATGTTGATAATAATTACTTTTTTGATCCATTTTATGACAAGATTGGATTTATTGATTCGTTAATTACTCTTCCAAGAGATTCAATTATTGATTTTAGATTATTCAAAGAAGAGACAGCTTTAATATGGGATAAACCTCATTTTATAAATAGTGAAAAAATTGGGTTTGGGTATTATGGAAAACTTGATTTAAAAAATATCGAGATTGGGTCATCTATACCTGACAGTATTCAGTATACATTTACAAAAGAATATGAAAAAGACACGCTTAATTTTTGGCTTTCAAAAAATAGTTTTGATTCTTTAAATTTTAATTTGATAGAAAAAGATACAACTAAACTTATAACAGTGAAATTTGACAGAGCTAGAGATACATTAATTGACTCATTAAGTATAAGTCCTAAAACCACGAATGTAATTCACCTTAAGGAAACATTTAAACTTTCATCAAACATACCTTTAAAAAATATAAGAGATTCCTTAATTACTATAAGGGATATAGATTCTTTAGTAGTTCCTTTTACAACTTCAATTAATGATAATTTTGATGAAATAGATATAAAATTTGAAGTTTCTCCTTCAGATAATTATAGGATTTTTATTTTGCCTGAATCTATAAAAGACATAAGAGGTGTAGTTAATGACACCTTAGAATATAGTGTTGTAAGCCAGTCCATAGAAGACTATGGAAATGTCTATTTAGATATAATTAGAAATAGTGAGTCTAAATTTATTCTTCATATGATAAATTCTAATGGTGACATAATTAGAGAATTTAATAATGTATCTGAAAATTCCACATATAACTTTGAATACATAAGGCCTGGAAAATATACCTTTAGATTAATTGAAGATTCAAATAATAATAATATCTGGGATACCGGGAATTACCTAAGAAAGGTTAACCCTGAACCTGTTTATTATTTTTCAAATGAAATTGAAGTAAGAGCAAACTGGGATCTAAATGAAATTTTTGATCTTAATCAAACTCAAATAATTAAAGATTCTATAAATTAAAAAAAATGAAAAAATTTTTATCACTCTTAACTATTATATTCTTTATAAATGTTAATGCACAAAACTCATACTTTCCAACTAAAGGAAATTGGGAGACTAAATCTCCTGAGTTTTTTAAATATGACTCAAAAAAACTAAGTAAAGCAATTGATTTTGTAATTAAAACTCAAAATAATGGAAATAAGGATTTAAGAGTTGAAATATTAAAAGGATTTTCATCTGAACCTTACCATCGTATTAAAGGTCCTACAAAAAAAAGGGGGGCAACAAATGGGCTAATTATTAAAGATGGATATATAATAGCGTCATGGGGTGACACCAAAAGAGTTGATATGACTTTTAGCGTTACAAAAAGCTATCTTTCAGCAGTTGCTGGAGTTGCTATTGATAAAAAATTAATTAAATCAGAGAACGATTTAGTATCTGATTATTTATGGGATAAAACTTTTGATGGTAATATGAATAGTAAAATTTCATGGGAACATCTTCTAAACCAATCATCTGATTGGTTTGGAAATCTTTTTGGTATTAATCACTGGGAGGATAGGCCAGATACTAGTAAGACCTTAGATGATTGGAGATCAGAAGCTCAAAGAGAGCCTGGAACTTATTATAAATATAATGACGTAAGAGTTAATGTTTTATCATACTCTCTTCTTAATATATATAGAGAACCCTTACCAAAAGTTCTTAAAAACTATATAATGGATCCAATTGGAGCATCTGATAGTTGGAGATGGTATGGTTATGAAAAATCTTGGATAAATCTTGATGGTTTAATGGTACAATCTGTTTCAGGGGGAGGGCATAACGGTGGAGGAGTATTCATTAATTCTGAAGACCATGCTAGGTTTGGACTCCTATATTTAAATAATGGAATGTGGGGTGATAAAAGAATTATATCTGAAGACTGGATAAAAAAATCAATTACTCCATCACAAACTAATCCTGAATATGGATATATGTGGTGGATTAATTCTGAACAAGGTGAAGACTATTTAAGAACAGATTGGAAAAATGTTCCAACTAACATATACTATGGAGCTGGATTCGGTGGAAATTATATAGTTGTAATTCCTGATGAAAATATAGTTGTAGTTGGAAGATGGCTTGGAAGAGATAAGATTGGTACTTTTATTCAGATGATTCTAGAATCTAAGTAAATTATAGCTTAGCTTTTAGAAATTCTTTATTCATCCTTGCAATATTTTCAATTGATATACCTTTTGGACATTCAACCTCACATGCACCTGTATTTGTACAGTTTCCAAACCCTTCTTCATCCATTTGCTTTACCATATTTAGAACCCTGTCTTTAGCTTCAACTTGTCCTTGAGGTAAATATGATAATTGGGAAACCTTAGCAGACACAAATAGCATAGCAGATGCATTTTTACAAGTAGCTACGCAGGCTCCACAGCCAATACATGTTGCAGCATCAAAAGCACTATCAGCATCAGATTTTCTAATTGGAATTGTATTTGCATCTTGAGTATTACCTGAGGTATTAATACTTATATACCCTCCAGAATGTTGAATTCTATCAAAAGCTGATCTATCTACTACTAAATCTTTAATTACAGGAAATGAGCTTGCTCTAAATGGTTCAATTACTATAGAATCTCCATCTTTAAATTTTCGCATGTGAAGCTGACAAGTCGTAATACCTGTATCTGGTCCATGCGCTCTTCCATTAATAAATAATGAACAACTACCACATATACCTTCCCTACAATCATGATCAAAAGCTATAGGATCAACTCCTTCTAAAATAAGTTTTTCATTCAAGACATCCATCATTTCAAGAAATGACATATCTGGGGTTATTTCATCAATTTCATAATTGTGAAGGCTTCCCTTAGATTCCGAGTTAGATTGTCTCCAAATTTTTAGATCTAATTTCATTTTAATACTTTGCTGATTTATTATTTGTTACTGTATTTAATATAAAATCTCTTAAATCTTGATTTGATTTTTTTAAGTCCTCTCTTCTTAAATACATCATATGACCACTTTCATATCCTTTAAATGTAAATCGATCTTTAAGTTTACCCGAAGGATCTACTTGTTGCATAGTATACTTTGCAGCAGAAAAAGTTGTAGCACCATCATAGTAACCCGACTGTATTAAGACATTTAAAAATGGGTTTTCTGCAATTGCCTCTCTAAAATTTCTTCTAATATTTATATTATCTGAATCCCAGGGTCTAACTGATAACTCATTTCTAGCCCAAGTATTATATTTTATATCCGTTTCAAATTTTAAAACTTCTTTGATGTATGAATTTATTGCAGGTGTAAAAGCATGATCCCAAGCACTCATTTCTGGTGCATATTCAAAATAATTTCCAGAATCTTTACTATCTATTCCTTTGTATCTAGAATCAAGTCTACCTATTGTAAACCCTTCATCTCTTAAAAGTTCTTTCCAGAAAAAACTAGTTGAAATATTTAAATTGTTCTTTATTATTTCATCATACTCTATACCAGTAAGTATTTCAATTTTTTTAGCAATTTCATCCTTTTTACCCTCACTTATATACCCTCCCTTAGCAAGAGCTGGAAGTAATTCATTATATGCAAAATCTTCAGAAGTTTCAATAATCTCTTCCAAGGATTTCTCTTGAAGATTTTTATTTAACTTATTATGGTACCATGCAGTAGCAGAAAAATATGGAAAGTCCACAGTGGGAAGAATTATACCTCCTGATTCATATCTTAGTTCATAATCAGCAGGAGAGACTAGAACTACTCCATTTAAATAAAGCCACTGATTTTGTTGAAGCTCATGTGCAAGACCCATTACTCTGACACCCCCATAACTCTCACCTATAATATACTTTGGAGATTTCCATCTACTAGATCTAGATACGAATGTACTCATCCACTCTGCTAAATACTTTGCATCTTGATTAACACCAAAGAATTTATCTGTTGCTTCTTGTTTTGTCATCTCTTTCAAAATTCTAGAATAACCAATATTAATTGGATTTACAAAAACAATATCTGCAACATCTAATATTGAATAAGGATTAGATTTATATCCATATGGTTGAATAGGGTATCCTTCATCATCAATTATTAAATTGTATGGACCTGTATATCCCATATGCATCCATATTGAAGCTGAACCAGGACCTCCATTAAATGAAAAAGCTAAAGGTCTATTAGAGTTATCCTCAATATCAGTTCTTTTATAATAGGTATAATGTAGAGTTGCAATCACTTCTCCCTTTACATCCCAAATGGGTTGAGTTCCAATTTGAGCGGAATAGTTTACTTTTTCTCCAAGGATTGTAGTAGAATGATTTGTTATTACTTTTTGGTCGGCTGAAATTTGCCTATCAAAAATACTTCCTTGTGAATACGTATTTATTGATACTAAAAGTAAAAATATGCTAAATAAATTTTTCATGATTTTTTATGTTATTTATAGGATCTAGTTTTGATTTCTATTTCTTCATACTTTAAATCTTCCTTATGTAAAATTGGTTTTGTTGGATCATTATTAAATTCCCAAGCTGAAACAAATTTAAAGTTTTCATCATCTCTTATTGCTTCTCCATCACTAGTTTGGAACTCCTCTCTAAAGTGTCCACCACAAGATTCTCTTCTTTGTAATGCATCTATTGCAAATAATTCTCCTAGTTCTAAGAAGTCTGAAACTCTTGTAGCTTTTGCTAATTGCTCATTAAATTCTGATTTAGTTCCAGGAATTTTTACATTTTTATGAAAATCTTTTCTTAGATCTTGAATTTCTTTAATAGCTTTTTTTAAGTCTGTTTCATTCCTAGACATTCCACACTTCTCCCACATTATTTTTCCAAGTTTTTTATGGTAATAATCAACAGAATTTATTCCATCATTGTTAATTAACTTATCAATTTGATCTTCTATTTTTTTCTCACTCTTCTCGAACTCTTCTGAATCAGTAGAAATTTTACCAGTACTTATTTCATCAGATAGATAATCTCCAATAGTATATGGAAGAACAAAATATCCATCAGCTAGACCTTGCATTAGTGCTGATGCTCCAAGCCTATTTGCACCATGATCAGAAAAATTAGCCTCTCCTATTGCAAAACATCCTTGAATAGAAGTCATTAGATTATAGTCAACCCAAACCCCACCCATTGTGTAATGAACTGCTGGATATATTTTCATAGGTACTTTATAAGGATCTTCATCTACAATTTTTTCATACATCTGAAAAAGATTCCCATACTTTTGTTTGACAACATCTCTTCCTAGTTTATAAACTAATTCTGAATCAGAAGAATCCTGACCACTTATTTTTACTTTTTCTTCACCATATCTAATAATTGCATGAGAGAAATCAAGGAAAACAGCTTCTCCTGTTTGATTAACTCCGTATCCATTATCACATCTTTCTTTTGCAGCTCTAGAGGCAATATCTCTTGGGACTAGATTTCCAAATGCTGGATATCTTCTTTCTAAATAATAATCTCTTTTTTCTTCAGGTAGATTTACAGGAGATAATTTTCCATTTCTTATCAACTCTGCATCAGATTTTTCTTTAGGGACCCAGATCCTTCCATCATTTCTTAAAGACTCAGACATTAGGGTCAATTTAGATTGATAATCACCCGAAACTGGTATACATGTAGGGTGAATCTGCGTGAAACATGGGTTAGCAAAATAGGCACCTTTTTTGTGAATTTTCCATGCTGCAGAAACATTACTTCCCATTGCATTAGTTGATAAAAAGAATACATTTCCATAACCACCAGATGCAATAACTACTGCGTGAGCGGAATGTCTTTCTAATTTACCTGTAACTAGATCTCTTGCAATTATTCCTCTGGCTTTACCATCAACTTTTACTATATCCATCATCTCATGCCTGCTAAACATTTCAATTTTTCCTCTAGCAATTTGTCTATTCATTGCTGAATATGCTCCTAATAGTAATTGTTGTCCAGTTTGTCCTTTAGCATAAAAAGTTCTTGAAACTTGAACCCCTCCAAAAGACCTATTATCAAGAAGACCTCCATAATCTCTAGCAAAAGGAACACCTTGAGCAACACATTGATCAATTATATTTCCTGATACTTCTGCTAATCTATGAACGTTTGCTTCCCTTGATCTATAATCCCCACCTTTAATTGTGTCATAAAAAAGTCTATAATTTGAATCTCCATCTCCTTGATAATTTTTAGAAGCATTAATACCTCCTTGAGCAGCTATTGAATGAGCACGTCTAGGAGAATCTTGAAAACAGAATGCTTTTACATTATAACCTAACTCTGCGAGAGATGCTGAAGCTGAGGATCCTGCTAGACCTGTTCCAACAACAATCACATCGATATTTCTTTTATTTGAAGGACTAACTAGGTTTATCTTACTTTTATGATTTTCCCATTTAAGCGCTAGGGAGCCTAAGGGAATTTTAGAGTTTAGAATATTCTCCAATTTAACTGAGGTAGAATCATCCTTAATTTTTAAGGTCTCAAGTTCTACTTTTAATTTTTCAGGAGTAAGAACTTTGTCATTAGTTTTATAAGAATGGATAATATCTTCTAGTTCAGTTTTAACAGAATCAATTTTTTGATTTTTAGACTTATATTCTTTATCTCCTGACTTAACTTTTTTATTAGTAAAATCCCAGTGCTTATTATTAATTTTTAGACTACAGAAAACTTTTGTTCTCTTACTATCATTATGGTAAATAAAAAAAGGCGAGACATATTCATCAGAGCTTTTCTTTTTATACTTGACATGTTTTTCTGTTAGATACAATCCCATTATGCAAATATATATTTTTTTTTATTCATTGTACCCCATTTTGTGCCCCAAATTAATGCATCATATTATGAAAGATTGCAATAAAAATAAAACCAAAAGGGATAACAATAGAAAAGATTAAAGTAAAAGATTTAAGTAAATTATAATATCGAGAATTTATACCAACAGTTTTAAGTGAGGAACTAAATCCATGGAGTAAGTGTAACGCTAAAAAAATAAAAGATAATGAATAAAATGAAGTTCTTACAGGACTCTCAAATTTATGAATTAACTCCTCATAATACCTATCAGGATCATTAGGTAAAAACTCAATGTATTTATAATTTATTTCTGGAACCCAAAAATCATAGAAATGAAGAAATAAGAAAGACAAAACTACTCCTCCACTAATAATCATATTTCTTGATATCCATGATGAATTATCTTTCCCTACATATCTTGAGTAATTTTTACCTCTCGATTTTCTGTTAATAATCTCAAGATAAAAGCCCATTATAAAGTGAAATATAACTCCAAAAATTAAAATTGGTTGAAGAATAAATTGAACGATAGGGTTCGTCCCCATAAAGTGAGATATCATATTAAATATACTTTCACTAAAGACAGATGTTATATTTATTAAAAAGTGTTGTGTTAAAAACACAACAAGGAAAAGACCAGATAAGGCCATTAGTATTTTTCTCCCAATCGAGGAATCTATAAGCTTCATTGCAATCAATTATTACTCAAAATTAATGCATAAACACTTAAATAACTACTTTATTTGAAATTCCTTTTCTAAATTATCTTTATCAGTCATAATTAAAACCTTGTATGATCCCTTAGTAAGATAATCCATTACAGAGTTTTCATTTGATTTAAGATTATAACTTATAAAATTGAAACCATTATCAAACTTTCCCTGACTTGTATAAAGAGTTTTATTATCAGAGTCAACAATTGATAATTCATAATCTTTTATAGAAGATGAAAAAAAAGTAAGATCCATATTTGGCTCAAAGGATTCACTCCAAATGCTTCTTTTAAATCCCCATGAATTTGAATATTTCACATCTTTTAGTGGATACATATATAGAGAAGAATTTTGAATTTCACTAGATAAATTCTGAATTTTTTCAATATTAGATAGGTATATTGACCTACCATGAGTTCCAACTAATAGGTGGTTTTCGTCTTTTTGAATCACTAAATCATGAACAGCTGCAGATGTTAATCCACTACTAAATGGCTCCCATGAACTACCTTGATTTAAAGAGGCGTATACACCATGATCATTCCCAATATATAAAACATCCCCATTAACATTATCTTCAATGACAACATTGATGGGAGAATCTGGTAGGTTTGAGCTAATTGACTCCCAAGTTTTTCCATAATTACTACTTTTAAATAAATATGGAGAAAAATTATCCCATCGATATCCATCAAGTGATACATAAATAATGTTTTCTTCATGAGATGAAGCATAAAGCTTACTAACCCAAAGATCTTGTGGTAAATCTTTTGAAATATTTTTCCATGTCTTACCACCATTCTTTGTTACATATATCATACCATCATCACTTCCAGTGTATATAACATCCTTATTTAATGGAGATTCTGAAATTGTTGTTAAAGTTCCGTATGGTACATTTCCCATTTTACCACCATTAGTTAAGTCGTTTGAAATAGTTCTCCATGTATCACCTTTATCAGTTGACTTATGAAGAAAATTTGATCCATAATATAATACATCTTGATTATGTGATGAAAGACGAATTGGAGTCTGCCAATTAAATCTAAAAGGTGATTGTCCTAACTCGTGAACAGGTTTAATAGATCTTCTTTTGCCTGTTTCTAAATCCAAACGAGAATAAAATCCAAATTGAGATCCCGTGTAAACTATATTTGGGTTTCTATTATCAATTTGAACTTCCATTCCATCTCCACCAAGAATACTCTTCCAGGGATATTTTCCAGTCATATTCCATCTTTTATTTTCAATAGAATTATGTGGCCCCATCCAAACACCATTATCTTGAAGCCCTCCATATACATTATATGGTTTTTGATAATCTACATTGATAGAATAAAATTGACCTACTTCAGTTGAATTATTCTTTATCCAATTTTTACCATCATCATAAGTTATATTTACCCCACCATCATTTCCATTAATTAAATGTCCTGGTTTATTTGGATTAATCCATAAATCGTGGTGATCTGCATGCACATTCTCTTTACCAATACTATAAAAAGTTTTTCCCCCGTCATCAGAAGTTATAAGCGGTACACCGTATGTATAGATTTTATCACTGTTATTTGGGTCCACATGAATTTTACCAAAATAATAACCGTATGAATAATAAAGACCTTCTAGATAAGTTTCATGAGTCTTTTTCCAGGTTTGCCCCCCATCAATACTTTTATATACTTCAGCTCCAATAACAGGAGTATCAAATAAATCTGAATTAGCATTTACTAAGTAATTATATAAATCATTTGGCTCTATTTTACCTGAGTTAATATCTGAATTAACTGATTCTGCATTGTACTTTCTTGGAAATCTGTTTGATCGAAGAAAGCGATTTAAATCCTCACTCTTTATTTTTTTAAAATCATCAACTGAAATATCTTTAAAAGATTCTTTAGTTAGACTTTCATTTTCATTTTGAGTCTTTAATTCTCTTCTATACTGGTTATCTAATACAGCATAAGCTATATTTTCATCATAGACAGCAATTCCAATTCGCCCAACACCTTCTCCAACAGGAAAACCACTATTCTCTTCTGAAATTTTATTCCAAGTCTCTCCCCCATCTAGACTTTTATATATGGCTGATGATTTTCCATCTTCATCTAGATTCCATGCTTTTCTATCCTTTTCCCATGTTGATGCATAAATGATATTAAAGCTATTTGGTGCTGATGCCATATCTATAATTCCAGTTACATCATTTACATAAAGTGTTTTTTTCCACGAATCCCCTCCATCTTTAGTAATATAGACTCCTCTGTTTTCGTTTTTTGAGTATAAATGACCAGTTACTCCAACTACTACATGGTCTTTATTATTTGGATTAATTATGATTTTCCCTATGTGATGACTATCAATTAGTCCAACGTTTACCCAATTTGATCCACTTGAATCTGTTTTTAAGATACCTATCCCAGAATATGAAGATCTAGATGAATTGTTTTCTCCTGTTCCAACCCATAGTACTTTGTTTTTCCAGTCCATAGTGATTTCACCAATATTTTGGGTAGGCCAATCCTCTGAAATAGAAGTAAAAGAAGTACCATTATTATTTGTATGCCAAACACCCCCTGAAGCATATGCTACATAAAATTCTGAAGAATCCTCTGGATTCACCTCTAATGCAACAACACGACCACTCATTATAGTTGGACCTATATTTCTGAAATGAATATTTTTAACCCTAGATGAGTTTATTAATTGTGCCTTTTTTTGATATGCATCAATTAATTGAGATGCATCTGAAGGCTGAGGTTGAGAATAGCTTACTGAACAAGCTAATAATAAAAAGAAAATTATTTTATAGTTTTTCATAATACCAATTTTTACTTAAATTATAAACATTATATTAATTTTCTAGATATTTGATAAAAAATAAATGAGATATATTCCTTTAAATAATTCAATTTATAAGAGAAATCGCTTGAATTTCATGAATCAAATGAAGGGGAATTGTATGGCTATATTTAATTCAAATGATATTTATCCAGTTAGTGCTGATAGTGAATTACCTTTTGCACAACACAGGGATATGTTTCATTTAGCAGGTATTGATCAAGAAGAAACAATTTTAATTCTATATCCTTCATCAAAAGACAGTAAAACAAGGGAAATTCTATTTATAAGAAGATCTGATGAGCATACAAAGATTTGGGAAGGAGAGAAATTAAGTAAAGATTTAGCGTCTAAATTATCTGGTATTGAGAGTATTCACTTTGTAGAGGATTTTAAAAATATTCTTCATTTAATTACAAGTAAAGTAGACACCTTCTATATTAATAAAAATGAACACTACAGGGCTAATTCTCCAGTAGAAACTAGAGAAGATAGATTCATAAGCTGGTTATTAAAGAAATATCCTGCTCATAAAGTTGCAAAAAGTAATCCAATTCTACAGAGATTAAGATCTATTAAACATATAGATGAGATTGATCAAATCAGAAAAGCATGTCAGATAACTAAAAAGGGTTTTAATCGAGTATTAAAATTTATTAAGCCAGATATTTGGGAATATCAAATTGAAGCTGAATTTATTCATGAATTTATAAATAACTCATCTAAAGGATTTGCATATTCTCCTATTATTGCAAGTGGACAAGACAATAATGTTCTTCACTATGTGAAAAATAATAAACAATGTAAAGATGGAGAACTAATTTTAATGGATGTTGGAGCTGAATATGGAAATTATTCTAGTGATATGACTAGAACTATTCCTGTTTCTGGACATTTTTCAAAAAGGCAAAAAGAAATTTATAATACTGTGCTGAGAGTAAAAAATGAAGCGACCAAACTTTTAACCGTAGGTAATAACTGGAAAAATTTTCATGATCAAGTAGGTGAAATTATGACTAAAGAATTATTAGATGTTAATCTTTTGGATAAAGCTGATATAAAAAATCAGACCAAAAAAAATCCAGCTTATAAGAAATATTTTATGCATGGAACGTCTCATCACTTAGGACTTGATACTCATGATTATGGTTTACTTGAGGATATATTTCAAGAGAATATGGTGTTTACAGTAGAACCTGGCATCTATATTCCAGAAGAAGGTTTTGGAGTTAGACTTGAGGATGATGTTGTAATCCAAACTAAGGGGGAGCCTATAAACCTAATGGAAGACATCCCTATTGAAACAGATCATATTGAGGAGTTAATGAATTAATTATCTCCTTTTGAGTGAAGCAATTTCGGTAAAACTTACATTTTCATATTTAAAATCATGACCAGTTATAAGTGATTCAGAAAAATTATCTTTCCAATCTTTATGAAAAGATAGATCATACTGACTAGGATTATTTATAAAAAACTCGACAGTATATTTATCATCAACATTACCCGGAAGAGACATGTTTCTTGCGTAATGAAAATTATCAATTAAGTTAATATGAGGCACTAAATCTATAAAAGATTTTACTCCTGTTTTTTCATTAGTAACAAGAGCGTTGATTTTAAGGTAAGGGACGAATCCATTAGGTGGTGTACCCTCTGGAATATTTACTTTATCCCAGTTAACTCTTGCTTCTATATGAATATCACTTTTACCTTCTGATAAGTGAAATTTATCTGGATACACTATGTCTTTTATTGCACCCTCAAAAATAAATACGATGCCAGGCTCAACTCTCTCCTGTCCAATTATTAATTCTTGTGAAATTAAAAGATTAGAGCAAAACAAACATATAATTATATTTCTGATGAAAAATTTCATATTTAAATTTTTAGTTAGATTCTTCTTTTTTAAGAATTTTAATATCTTGAATTAGATTATCCATTACATCACTATCTGTTCCATCATAAAAACCTCTTATTCTTCTCTGAGAATCCACTAGCACAAAATTTTCTGTATGAATCATATCATAAAAATTTGAACCTTCTATATCCTCTGCAACTAAATAGGACTTTCTAGCTAGATTATATATTTGTTTCTTATCACCTGTAACCATATTCCATTTAGAGTCAACAACCCCTTTTTCTTGAGAATATTTTTTCAGAACACTAACTGAATCAATTTCTGGAGTTACAGTATGTGAAAGAAGAAGCACTTGATCATCATCAATAAATTCATTCTGAAGGATAATCATATTATCTTTCATTATTGGGCAAATTCCTGGGCAAGTAGTGAAGAAAAAGTCTGCTATATAAATCTTTCCATCGTAAGTTTCATTTGTAACAATTTTATTATTTTGATTAAATAATTTAAAGTCCTCAATTTTATGAAATCTTTTTACATGTTGAATAGTACTATCAACAAGTTGAAATTTAACCATGTTTGGTTGATAAATAGGTAGTTTTTTTTGTGGAGTTAATACATTATTGAACATAAAAACAGTAGCCACCGATATCGAAAGCATGATAAATGTAAAAAGTCCATATTTTTTTAACATATTATTTTTAAATGTCTTGGCAAAGATAATTCAAGGAATTAAAAAAATATTAAATTTGCTCTTTAAAATTAAAATATGTCTCCAGAAATTTTTATTAAAGCAGTCCAACTATTATTGTCACTTTCAATTTTAGTTTTTCTTCATGAATTAGGTCATTTTATTCCAGCAAAGTTATTTGGAACAAGAGTTGAAAAATTTTATTTATTTTTTGATATAAAGTATTCATTATTTAAAAAGAAAATTGGTGACACAGTTTTTGGAATTGGTTGGCTGCCTCTTGGAGGATATGTTAAGATTTCTGGAATGATTGATGAAAGTTTTGACAAAGAACAAATGCAAAAACCTCCTCAGCCCTGGGAATTTAGATCAAAACCAACTTGGCAAAGACTTATTATTATGTTAGGTGGTGTTACAGTAAATCTATTTCTTGGATTCTTTATATACATGATGATCTTTTTTGTATGGGGAAAAGATACACTCCCTCAAGAAAACATTCCACTTGGTTTTGAACCATCAACAATTATTCAAGAAATTGGTTTTGAAAAAGGAGATAAAATACTAGATGTAGATGGGAAAGAACTTGATAATGTATTGGACATAAATAAGATGCTTCTTTTAAGACCTATTGAGAAAATAAGAGTAGAAAAGTTAAATGGTAATATTGAGAACATATCTATTCCTGAGAATATTGGTAGTGACATTTTTCAAAGTGGTCAAATAAATAGTTTTGTACCTCTTTTTAGTGCAACTATAGATTCAGTGTTAAATGATTCTCCTGCTCAATATTCTGGAATTCAAGCTGGTGATAAAATTATATCTGTTAATGGTGAAACTATATATGATTGGTCATCCTTTCAAAATTGGATTACTAATAATCCTGTTGATATTATTGATGTAATGGTTGAAAGAGGCAGCTCTAATTATAGTTTAACAATTGATCGAAATGACGAAGGATTGATTGGGGTTTTTAAACAAAGCACTGGAATTGAAACTGTAAATGTTAAAGTAGGGTTAGCTGATAGTATCACTCAAGGATTTAATTACGGTTATTGGACACTTTATGAATATGTTGCTGGCTTCTCATTTGTTTTTACAAAGAAAGGTGCACAACAACTAGGTGGTTTTGGTACAATAGGTAATTTATTTCCAGCAAAATGGGATTGGAAAAGATTTTGGTCATCAACTGCTTTAATATCAATAATTTTAGCTTTTATGAATGTTCTTCCTATTCCAGCTTTAGATGGAGGTCATGTAATGTTCCTTGTATATGAAATGATTTCAGGAAAAAAACCAAGTGATAGGTTTATGGAAGTATCGACTATGATCGGATTCCTTTTACTAATTGCAATTGTGCTTTACGCAAACTTAAATGATGTCTTTAGGGCTTTTGCATAAAAAAAGGCCAAGTATAATATACCTGGCCTTCATTCAAAAATAAAACCTAATAATAAACTAGAACTTATATTTTAATCCCACTGAAATATTTCTTCCCATTTCTTCAATTCCAGCAGTTTTAAATCTTGACAAGTGATCATAGTATTCTGTGTCAAATACATTATTCACACTCCAGAAAATATTTAAATCATTCTCTAGAAAAGATGTCATCCAATTACCTGAAAGGTTTAAAACAGAATATCCATCAGTCTCTTCTTCAAACATTGCTACCCTTCCTTGTTTTGCTTTAGCTAAAAAGTCAATTTCAAAAGAGTAATTGCTTGAGAAGTCTATATTGAATACCTGATTGAATGTTAAAGGAGCTATAAATGGCAATGCTTCTCCATCAGCAGATTCAGCAAAAACATATTCTAGCGAAGTATTATAGCTTAACCAGTCAAAACCAGTCTTTTTGTCAAAGCTAATTTCTCCACCATAAAGCTCTGAGTCTTGTTGCATATAATTGTATACAGCAAACCCATCCATTCTATCACGAGAAGGAGAGACATATATATAATCAGAGATGTCATTATAAAATAAATTAAAAGAAACTGATGAATCTTCATTATTTATATCAAAAGATATATCTGTTTGAAAACTTTTCTCTGCAACTAAATTTACATTACCCTTTTCATATCTAAAAGTACCGTGGTGAACACCATCAGCAAATAACTCAATTAGGTTAGGAGCTCTATAACCTGAACCAATATTAAACCTTAATGAAGAGTTTTCAAAATCTCTTTTTATTCCAACTGATCCATTAAAGTTAGAGAAATCTGCAGATCCCATGTCAGAAGATATAGATCTGTTATCATATCTAACACCTATTAAAGCTGCGCCATTTTCCATGGTGATTTGTCCTAAAGCATAAAGTCCAAAATCTTTCTTTTCAGCATCAGGAATTAATTCCTCATGACCAAAGTTTTTATTTTCTTGTGAAAGAAAATTTGCACCAATAGTAAGATTTAAATTCTCTGATTGTGGCATTACTAAACTAACGTCTAAAGTATTCGTAGATAATTCCATATCAAGCTCTGCTTCACCTTCTTCATGACCTTCATGACCCTCTTCATCGTGGTCATCGTGACCCTCTTCCTCGTGGTCATCGTGACCCTCTTCCTCTTCGTGACCACCAAACTCTTTTCTATCATTTAGCTGTCTACCTAGAGTTACATTAAGTTCATGATCATTACCTAGATCAAAAGTGTTTACCCATGTTAGGGTTGTGTGAGATAATTCTTGATAGTGGTCTTCATGACCTTCTTCATCGTGGTCATCGTGACCTTCTTCATCGTGGTCATCGTGACCCTCTTCATCGTGGTCATCATGACCTTCTTCCATGTGAGGAAGACCAAGCTCAGAAAAATTCATACTCAATCTTAGATCTGATGAAAATTTTTCAGTTTCATATTTAAGACCTGCTTGAATGTCATTTTCTTTAAACCATGTGTTTTCTACTTCTCCATCAGGAGTTGAAAAGCTTTGGTTATCCACCATATTAGCTCTTGCCAGATAAGAAAATTTACCCGATGATCCTTTTATTCCAAGATTATTGGTTATCCCATTATAATTGGAGTTGTAAAGACCCATATAATCAACAGAAAAATCATTAGAGTATCTCTCTGGTTCAATGTAAAGGACTCCACCCATTGCATCACTTCCATATAACACATAACTAGGTCCTTTAATTACTTCAATAGAGTTAATTCCTGAAGTAGATACACCAATTCCATGTTCGTCACCCCATTGTTGGTTTTCTAATCTTACTCCTTGAGAGTAAACAACAACTCTATCATAGCTTAGTCCACGAATTGATGGTTTTGAAATTCCTGGTCCAGTACTTAATATAGTTACACCAGGTAATTTTGAAATTGACTTACTGATATATTGTTGTAAAATTGGATTTAGATCATTAAAGATAATTTTATCAACTTTTATTACTGATTTACCAAGAGTTTGATTAAATGGTAAACTTAATACTATCTCATCCAGTTCGACCGTTTGGTCATTAACTTGTGAGAATGTTACTTGAGAAGCAAATAGCATTATCGCTATTAAACTCAGTGTATATAATTTTTTCATATTTTTTTTTAAAAGATTTATAAAATCTCCCCCAAATTAATGAGGGAGATATATCATAGTTTATCTCACTTCAACATATGCAATGTGATCATGGTCATCATGATCATCATGATCATCATGGTCATCTTTTTCACAAGAAACAGCTGTAAGTGTAGCGAACATAAGCATTGTAAATAATAAGTACTTTTTCATAATTTAAGATTTATAAATATTAATGATTATCAGTTATTTTAAATAACTAATAGTTGAACAACTAAATAATTGTTTTTGAATTAATAACCTATAAATTGTCAGTGACAAGATATATTTAGTTATAATGCTCTATGTAATTGGGGGTCCACGATATTTAATATCGCTTGAAGAGCTATTTGAAAATAAATTTTGAGAATTTGAATTACTTTCTTTTAATAAATAATTAAAGTCTTGAGCTAGATAAAAATCATTTGAATTGTTATCAATATCAACAGAAAAGTATAGAGCTAAATCACAACTTTGATTTTCTTTATGAAAGTGAATAGATATATCATCGCATGTATCATGAGAGTCATGAATTGCATGAACAGACTCTACTATGCTTGGAAATAAAAGAGTAATTAAAAAGAAGTAACTTAATAATGATCTCATAAATTCAAATATAAGTAATATAGATTAAAATAAATGTAAAAAAAAAATTATATTTGCCGACTATATTCCTCCTTAGCTCAGTTGGTTAGAGCATCTGACTGTTAATCAGAGGGTCCTTGGTTCGAGTCCAAGAGGGGGAGCAACTTATAATTATAAAACCGTTATACTATTATAGTGTAACGGTTTTTTTATTTTTACTTAAAACCTGAACAATGAAAAATCTACTCATTTTACTTTTTACTTTTTTATCTCTAAGCATCCAAGCACAAACCAATGAATACGAGGTGTCTTCATATCTTTTAGAAGGATTTAAGGCGCCAAATACGAATTATTTGGGTGAAGCATGGTTGAATCCACTGATTCGAGCGGATGAATCGTTATCCTACAATATTACCAAGGCAACTTTCAAGGCGAATTCAACCTTGAATTGGCACAAGCATACAGATCGTCAGGTTTTAATTGTTGTTTCGGGAAAAGGTTATTACCAAGAAAAAGGAAAACAACCCATCGTGATCAAAGAAGGTGATATTTTAAAATGTACTGCCAATACAGAACACTGGCACTCCTCCTCAAAAGATCAAGACGTAACTTATTTAGCCATTTATAAGGGTGAAACAGAATGGACTGAAGTCTTATCCCAAGAAGCTTATGATGAAGTAGCAGAACTTTTGGGTAATGATTAAATCTGCTTTTTCAATAAAAAAACCTCTTCAATTAATTCATATTTAGATTTACTTGTGCTGCAACTTCTGTCAATAGGGGGAGCTTAAGTTCAATTAGTGTTTACCACAACAATATTAAAGCTTCACTCATAGTGAGGCTTTTTTTGTAGTTTAAAGAAGTTTAGTTTTATCTTTTTTTATTCAAGAGTATATTAAATCCATAAACTTGATGTAGGATGGCAGCCATAAATGTTAATACAATTGATTTTTGAGCTATCACTTGTAGCATAAGATCTGCTTCACTATATATTTTTCCAGGGCCAATCTGAGGACCAAAAAATATAATTCTCAAATAAACAAATAGTACTATACAAAAAGCTACATACCCAAGAACATAGGTGTTGCTAAGATAATTAGAATGGTAAACCGTAAGGCTATGAAGGATACATAGTAAGAACAGGGTTAGAAAGGCATAATTTGCAAAAAATACATGCGCTCCAAAATGAAGATCGTGAGGCACAAATCCAACTCCAGCATAAAAGAATCCTGCTAGTAATCCTACAGGCATAGTAATTTTGGAATAAAAAATTGACTTGCTAGAGTCCCCGATAAGACCAAAAACTTTTTTAAAATTAAAGTAAAAGAGCATTAATGTTGCCCCAATCAAAATCAAACTTCCATTAAATAAAAGCATGGACGGGGTGTTATCTTTTTGAATAATAGCTAGGTTTGTTTCGTCTGTATTTGTTTTTAAACTTCCTAATTCACTTAGAAAATTATGGGTAAAGGAGTAATAATCTGATTGATATTCAATAATTTCTTTGTGAGATCCTGGGTAAATTAATGCAGCAATGATAGAGCAAAAAAAGAATATTATAATTGATATAATGGGAAGTTTGACTAAATAAAACCTTGCCTTTTTCATAAGTCTGAAAAATTAGAAATAAATTCACTAACATACTTTCTCATATCACCAGGATTAGAAAAAGAAGCATAATCTCCTTCTTTAATCATTTTTAGATATGGTTCTAATTGTTGAGGTTTATAATATCCAACCACAGGCATAATTGGCCCTCCGTTTTCATTGAAAAATACCATTGTAGGATATGCTGAAATTCCTAAAAACTTTGTAAACTCATGAGAACTATTTTTTCCTTTTCTTTTAGGGTCATACTTTGGGTTATTAAAAACACGATCATAAAAATAAATCTCTTCAATCCCTTCTCCATTAAATTTAACAGCATAGAAATTTTCATTTACATAAGCTATCAAATCTTTATTTGAAAAGGTATGTTTATCTAACAGTTTACATGGGCCACACCAATTAGCATAAACATCCATAAAAATTTTTTTGGGTACTGTTTTTTGTGCCTCTAAAGCTTCTGTGAAAGACATCCATTTTATTTCCTGTGCCTGGAGGCCTAAACTAAATAGTATGGTTAATAAATAAATCTTTTTCATTATATATAATTAATAATCATAATCTGGAATTATAGACCCATGAGGATCTATTGAGGTATCTCCTAAAATTTCACGCATTCTGTTGAAAAATTTTGAATTTTCAATATGTTCAATTTCTTCAGCGATTTCATGTACTTCATCCAATTTAAAATTCATTTTTTCAACTAAGTAAAGCTCAATTAATCTATGTTTAGAAATGATTTCTGTAGCTTTAATTTTTCCTAAAGAGGTTAAAAGAATTGGTTTATAAGGTTTGGTGTCAATTAGCCCCATTACAACTAATTTTTTAATCATATTTGACACAGTAGACTTACTCACTTTGAAATAACGAGAAAGAGATGTAACGTTAACCGGCATTCCTTTTTCTTGTTTTTTATATATAATTTTTAGATAATTTTCTTTTTCTACTGTTTTTTTCATTGTAATGTTTTGTGGTGCAAAACTAATTATTAGTTTTGTAGTGAAAAACTTTTTAAGTGAAATTAAATATAATACTTTTTGTTCTTTTTTCTATTCAAACAGGATTTGCTCAGGAACATAGTGTAAACGGGAGAGTCTATTCTGAAGGAGAACCTCTTAACGGAGCTTCTTTGAGAATTAAAGGCACAAATTTGGGAACTATAACAAATGAGAAAGGGTATTTTTCAATTAAATTTTCTAAAAAAAAAAACAATCAATTAATAATTTCATATACAGGTCATAAGTCTAAACAAATAGAAATTGATCCAAAGGAAAGTGATATAGGAAAAATTATATTAGAGTTATATGAATCACTTGACGAAATAGTTATTTCTGGCACCTTAAAACCAGTCTCTAAGCTTAAGAGTCCAGTAGCTGTTGAAGTCTATAGTCAAAGTTTTTTTAAAGCAAATCCTTCTCCGTCTATATTTGAATCTCTGGAAAGCATAAATGGTATTCGACCACAACTTAATTGTAATGTATGTAATACTGGTGATATTCATATCAATGGGCAAGAAGGAAGCTACACCATGGTCCTTATTGATGGACTTCCAATTGTTAGCGGATTATCAACAGTATATGGATTATCTGGTATTCCTCAATCTCTAATCGAGCGTGTTGAAATAGTCAAAGGGCCAGCATCTACTCTTTATGGATCAGAGGCTATAGGGGGAGTGATTAATTTAATTACAAAATTACCTGAAAATTCTTCAAAGCTTTCAATAGACTCTTTTGTGTCTGACTGGGGAGAAATTAATACAGACATAGGATATAAGTATAGTTTATCAAAAAAAACAACAGGTCTTTTAGGTATTAATTATTTTAATTTTTCTAATCCAATAGATAATAATAATGATGGATTTACAGATTTGACTATTCAAGACCGTATCTCAATTTTTAACAAGTTTACTTACGGAGATAAATTATCATTTGCCACAAGATTTGTCTATGAGGATAGATGGGGAGGACAGTTAAAATGGGAGCCAAAATATAGAGGTGGAGATACTGTTTATGGAGAAAATATTTATACTACTAGGTTTGAAGCTTTTGGGAATTATAGATTCAATAAAAATCTTTCTTTTCAATTTAGCTATAATAATCACACTCACAACTCAGCTTATGGAACAACAATTTTTAATGCAAATCAAACTATAGGTTTTGGTCAACTAATTTGGAATAAATCAATAAAAAACAATGATCTATTATTTGGGTTAGCATATAGATATACATATTATGATGATGATACAACTGCAACTTTTAATGAGATTCTAAATTCAAATCAAGAAGATATTTATCATATGCCAGGATTATTTATTCAGGATGAAATAAAAATAAATGAGAGTAATACATTGCTTTTAGGAATTAGATTTGATCATAATTCTTTACATGGAAACATATTTACACCTCGTATTAACTATAAATTAAGCAACTATGATCAAACCTCAATCCTAAGGCTGAGTTTTGGAACTGGATATCGTGTTGCACAAGTTTTCACAGAAGATCATGCAGCATTAACTGGAGCTAGAGATGTTATTTTTTTGAATGACCTAGAACCTGAAAAGTCTTGGAATACAAACCTTAATTATGTTAAAAAAGTATACCTAAAAGAGGGAGCCATTATTGATTTTGATATAAGCATATTTAAGACTCAATTTTCAAATAAAATTATACCTGATTATGATACTAATCCAAATAAAATTATTTATGACAATCTAAAAGGAAGATCAATTTCGCAAGGAGTTTCTCTTAATATTAATTCACTTTTAGAAAATGGGATTAGATTTAATTTGGGAGCTACTTATATAGATTCATATATAAAAGAAGATGGGGTGAAAACAGTACCATATCTTACAGAAAAGTTTCAAAGTGTATGGAAATTTGAAAAAAAATGGAATGATAAGAATTTAATTTTTGATTTAACAGGCACTACAATTGGCCCTTTAAGATTACCTACTCTTAGCAGGCTTGATCCTAGACCAGACTATTCATCTACGTTTAGTATTGTCAATATTCAGCTGACTAAAATATTAAAAAACACATTTGAAATTTATGGAGGTGTCAAAAATATATTTGATTTTACTCCACCTAAAAATAGTATAGCCCGATCTTTTGATCCATTTGACAAACAAGTAGTTTTTAATAATAGTGGGAATGCAATACAAAATGAAAACAATCCATATGCTCTTACTTTTGATCCTTCTTATGTGTTTGCTTCAAATCAAGGTTTTAGATTTTTCTTCGGTTTGAGATATAGAATTCCTTAATAAAAAGAACTCTTAAAAAAAGAGGCTTCTAAAAATTAATGTTTACAGCATTTATCATCATCACATCTACAATATTTTAAATTATAGACATGTAATCCAGAAAGAGATATCGCAGCAGCATAAGTATAAATTTCTGGAAGAGATGAAATTTCAAGGAATTCATTTATAATTAAACTGGAAAGAATTAACCAAGTTGAAATTAATAAGACCTTTACAGATAATTTTGTAGAATTTTTAACTGTATGATATATAGCTAAAAAGGAAATCAATAAAAAAACATAATTCAATGATTGCCATAAAAAAGGTATCTCTTGAGTAAGTGTTACAGAGGTAGATTGTGACAAAAATAAAAAGGGAGTAAAAAGGCAATGCAGCATACAAAGACTACTTGAAGTCACACCTATATGATCAGAATTAATATCAATTATTTTCATAAACCGACCGCAAATATAAGTCTTTTATACATTTTTAGATCTTAACAAGAAAAAATCGTTAGAGAGGGTTACTGTTTTAATTCTGCTCAACTTCCTCAATAATAAAATTTTAAGAATAATTAATAACCCTAGTTCTTTATTAGGGGGCTTTTATTAGTTCCCTCTTCCAACTTTTCTAACACCTGTCATCTTCGCTTTACCAACACCCTTTGATTGAAGCTTACTGCTAAATTTTTTCTTAGAATTTTTATTTGAGCTCTTAGACTGACGTTTACCGTTAGTTTCTTTATTATCGTTTTTATTTCCAAAAAATTTACTACCCATATTGTTTTAGTTTGAAATAGACATCATTAAATTTAAAAAGAATATTCAAATCACTCAAAAATGAATTAAAATATTTATAAAATTATTAACAACATTACTGAGTGATCTAGTATTTAATTTTTTTACTTTCGACGAATGTACAAATATATAGCATTAATATCTCTTACATTAATCTCATGTAGTAAAAGCGATGAAAGTGATATTTCAACAAATGATAATTTAACAACTAATCAAGTTGGTTTTGTAAACTCTGGAAATATTTATTTTGAGAACAATACATGCAAATGTCCAGATGCTGCAAATGGAGATAAAGACATAATTGGCGGCACTACATACACCGCAGTCAATAATTCTTCTATTAAAGATGAAATTACAAATGGAAATACATACCTGTGCACAACATTGGTAACTAATATGTCTGGTGTATCATTATCAGGAGTATTTCAAAATTTTTTCAACAATAACTCATTTAACTCTAATATTAGTTTTTGGGATGTATCAAATGTTACTAATATGGATGGAATGTTCTACAATGCAGACTTGTTCAATCAAGATATTTCTAGTTGGGATACTTCAAAAGTAGATAATATGGGTAGCATGTTTAAAAATGCCTCATCTTTCAATCAAGATATTTCTAGTTGGGATACTTCAAAAGTTACTAAAATGCTTGACTTATTTAGAGCTGCTACATCATTTAATCAAAATATTTCTAGTTGGGATACTTCAAGTGCCACAAGCATGTCAAAAATGTTTGAAAATGCTACATCATTTAATCAAAATATTTCTAGTTGGTGCGTTTCTAACATTTCTGAAGAGCCTGAAAATTTTTCAATGAATTCACCTCTATTAGATTCCTACAAACCATTGTGGGGTTCATGTCCTGAATAATTTGATTCACTATCTTTGGTAAATGAAAATCACAAAAATACTATTAATACATTTATCGATTTTAATCTTTTCTTGTTCCTCTGAAGATAAAGTTGAAGACTCTTGTGTAGATGAATCTATAATTGAGGAATTTAGTGTTTGCATTGAAATTTATCAGCCTGTTTGCGGATGTGATGGAGTAACGTATCCTAATTCATGCTATGCAGAAACTTTCAATGGTGTGACATCATATATTAACGGAGCTTGTAATTAATATGGATATAATATCAGCAGTAATAGTGTTTACAGGTTTACTTTTCATAATAATATCAAAATTAATAAATAGAGAAAATGCAAAAATGCTACTAGCAGGGTATAATACAATGTCAGAATCTGAAAGAGAAAAATTTGATATTGACGGATATCTAAACTTTTTCAAACCATTCTTTTTCAAACTAGGCACCTACAGTACATTAATCTATTTTATAACTTTATTTATACTTAATTTAGATATAGCCTTGATAGCTTACACTATTTCTATATTAATCCCACTACCATATATAATAATTAAAGGAAATAGGTTTTACAAAAAAGGTTGAAATCTTGGTTTAATTTCCTATGAGGTTAAGAAAGATATATTTCCAAATAAGATATAATAGGTGTCCTAGAATTAACCCCCAAGTCAAAACCTTTTTTACATTTTTATCTCCTTTGAAAAATTTAAGTTTGTCTACAAGAATATAAGAAATTAAAATACTTATTAGTATCCACAATCCAAAAGCAGTATAATCTATTAAAGTGAAGTTCATTGTGTAAGTGATTTTTCAGCTTTTTGTTTTATTCTTGATTTATTTAAAATACTATCTCTTAATTCCGACTTCCTGTCAAATTCTTTATCAGTAATATTAATCTTCATTAACTCTCTATTAACTGTATATATTTCATAATTAAACAAAGCTTGATTTAAAAACTCTAATGCTTTAATTTCATTATCTACTCCTCCAAGACTATTATCTTTTTTTAACGCCTTTGAATAAACAGAAATAATTTCTTCGGCAATAATTTCATAGGCCTCTATAAAAGCACTTTCCATCTCTTCAGATTCAAGCTCTTTTGCCTCATACGTTGATTCACCGGATTGACTGAAGTTATAACTGTCTAGATAATAGATCTCCCCTCCACAACTAACTAGAAAAAAAGATAAGAATAGAATTTTTCTCATATCTAAAATTAAAAAATTATCAGAAATTAAATTGTTTTTTGAAAGAATCTTTTAATATTTTATAAGGGGGGGGTACAATATAAGTATAGGGGCACAAATAAACTCTAT
>Ga0213869_10000235_pt1 | contig 46428 bp, 46 predicted proteins | sample PICome_10_FD_160083 | JGI IMG/M metagenome (GOLD analysis project Ga0213869, IMG submission 160083) | Coastal seawater microbial communities near Pivers Island, North Carolina, United States - PICO132 | ecosystem: Environmental > Aquatic > Marine > Coastal | place: USA: North Carolina...
CACAACCTCGGGTACGAGGCTTCTTTCGGTCTCGTCCGGCGTGTATCGCTCGTGCACGCCGGGCGGGATGACGGTGAGCTGCGAGCGATCAATTCCAATTTGTTCGATCTGATCTGCAGAGGACTCTGACAACGTGGCGAATGTGCTCCGTTTGTAGAACACCGGCGCGATTCGAGTCTCCAGGAAACGGCCAACTCCAGCGAGTGGTTTGGGCAGCACGTCGGCCCACATATCGCGGTGGACGTGATGCATCCAGACTACTCGGCCTTGCGGCGCCCAGAGGGGGCTGAACCAGGGGACGCCGTTCCAGATCTCGAGCGTTGCCGTGCTTGGCCGTCTTCGTCGCATCAGGCGGCGGCACATTTGACCGACGATCACCCGAGTAAACACGTCAAACCGTCCACCTTTTTGCACGACCATGTACCCGTTTCGGTCGAACGTCCGCGCGTCCCGCGTTGACGTCCGATGAACGACATCAATGCCCACCCCAGCCCAGCGGCTGAAAATCTCGTCAGCATGGAGTTCTGACCCACCCGCTTCGGCATCGTCAAAATCGCGCCACGCAAAACTCTCGATCCGGTTGATACCGAGGCGTCGAAGCCGGTCGGCGCTCGCCTGCAGCTCTACCTGACCAGCGGCCGTCGCATCGGGCACGGTCACGTGTCGAGTTTGCGCCAGACAAAGTCGGGGGCGAACCGGAGCAACCCGAATACACCCTGCAACTTTGACGGCACCCAGACGATGGGTTTCTTCTTTCGGAGCCCTTTGACGGTGGCGGCAGCAACGTCGGCTGCATTGACGGTGAAGGGCGCCTCGTTCATTCCCTTGGTCATCGAGGTCCGGACCATGCCGGGCCGAACGGTCAAAACATGAGCGCCTGATCCATGCAGGGCATGACCGAGACCGGTGCTGAAGGCATCGAGGCCAGCCTTGGTCGAGCCGTACACAAAGTTCGAAGCCCGCGCGCGGACTCCAGCGACGCTTGAGAGGGTGACCAGCGCGCCGTGCCCTTGTGCTCGCAGTTGATCGGCGACGGCCAGGCCCGAGCTCACGGCGCCTGCAAAATTGACGTCAACCAGCTTGGCGGCGGCAACAGAGTCGTCAGCAACATCGGTTCCGAGCTGACCAAAGGCCTGAATCACGATGTCAAGATCACCGTGATCAGCTGCGACGGCGGCGACCCAGTCGGCGTGCCCGACGTGATCGGTCGCGTCGAAGTGGCATACAGTTACCGCTGCGCCGCTCAACTCCGCTTCGAGGCCAGCGACATCTGTCGAGTCAACGTCGCGACAACCGAGCACAACGGTGCGCAGCGATGACGAGTCGAGCGCCACAACGATCGCTCGAGCAATGTCGCTACCGCCGCCGAGCACGACCACGGTTTGCGGTTGTTGAAGAGAATTGTTCATGAGAGGTCCAGTCCGGCAGTTCAAAGGAGGTCGAGTCGGCGAGCCTGATCACTGACCCACCGACCGTCAGGGTCGACGTTACGACGGATTGTCTTCCAGGCATCGAGGCGCGGGTAGCCCGCACGAATGATGTCAGGGGTCGTGTGAGAATCTTTCGCAAGGTAGTGGCGGCCACCGGCGTCTACGATGAGCTGATCGAGCTCAGCGAGGAACAGCCCGAGCCCCGGCACACCTGCGGCCAAATCGAACGTAAGCGTCCAGCCAGGTTTGGGGAAGCTCAGGAAGCCACCGCTTTTGGCACCAAACCGCTTCAGTACCGAAATGACGCTGGCATTGCCGTTGGCGACGACACGGTCAACAATGTCGCGCAGCGTGTCGACGGCTTGGAAGGGGACGACGAACTGGTATTGCAAAAATCCGTTGGCGCCATAAAACCGATTCCAGTCGCCGATCCCGTCGAGGGGGTGGAAGAATCCGGTGAGCGTTGGGGTGCCGATGTGCTGTTTCGGGGACTTGCGAAACCACAACTCGTTGAACGTGCGCACGGCGAGCCGATTCATCACATTCGGCACCGGTGGCACCGACAGCAGCGATCCCGGCATAAAGCCGAGCGGATCGCGTAGCGCTTTTGGCGCGTGTTCGGCTAGGTCCTCAAGTGTGGCGTGGTCGCCGCGCTCAAGGACCGAGCGACCAACTGTTGAACCTTTTTTCGCCAAATCGACCCACGCCACCGAATAGCGATGGTCCGCGTCACCGTCGCTCATCGCAGCGATCAGCGCATCGAGGTCTGGAAGGCGCTGGGTTTCGACCAAACAGCGATTCGTTTCGATTCGCAGCAAATTGAACGTGGCCCGCGTGATGACCCCAGTGAGACCCATTCCACCGACCGTGGCCCAGAACAAATGGGACTCGATGTCAGGCCCAACTGTTCGTTCTGATCCGTCAGCAAGCACGATGTCGAGCGAACGGACGTGGTGCCCGAACGTGAGGTCTCTGTGGTGACCCTTGCCGTGGACGTCACTGGCGATTGCTCCACCGACGGTGATGAATCGGGTGCCGGGCGTGACCGGAACGAAGAAACCGTGCGGCACGATGCGGCGGAGTAGGTCGTCGAAACTCACCCCGGCGTCGACGGTGGCCGTGGCACTGGCGGTGTCGATCCACACCGGGTTGGCCGATGGTCTGAGGCGGATGACCGTGCCGCCAGCGTTCTGTGCTGGGTCGCCGTACGCTCGTCCGAGACCACGGGCAATGGCCCCGCGGTTGCCCGACTCAACGGCTGCAAGGTTATCGACGCCAACCGACTCGACGTTGGCCGAGGTCACCGAAGTTCTTCCCCAGCCTGTGAGCAACTGCCGGTCACCCATTAGCGTCTCAGTACGGCCATTCGGGAGCGGTACGGCCAAGTTTGGTCATGATCTTGCCCAGGCCTGCGGACAGGAACACCTTGAGGGCGACGTTCTTTAGGAACCACGGCAGCTGGATCAGCTGCTGCGCAGCATTCTTGACTCGGTCAAGCAGTCCGCTCGCGAGGTCGGCCCGGTAAATCGTCATCGACCGTGACCGACCGACGTACCGGAACTTCGAACCTAGTAACAATTCGCGGAGAATTGCGAGAGTGACGCCAATTGATGAAAAAGAATCATGGATGAGCAGAGTGCCACCGTCCTCGACCCGTGCTCCCCAGGACATTATGTCGGCTCGTGCCGGTGCGTAGCGATGCGCGCCGTCAATGTACAACACACCGATTTCACCGGCGACCTCAGTGTGCGCCTCGTCGGAAAACATCCGGAGGTGCCGTACACGGTCTGCGACGCCAGCATTAGCGAGGTTCTTGTTGAAGATCGAATGGTCGCTGGCCGCTTCGTCTGCGTAGCCGTCAAGTTCTTGCGGTCCGCGATCGGTGCCGGCATGCGGATCGATTGCGATCACTTGAACTGACCGATCGGCCGCCGAGGCCAGCACGATGGTCGAGCGCCCTTGGAACGATCCGATCTCCACGATCTGACTGCCGTTGGGGCAATGCGCTGCGCTGTCGTAGAGCGTCGAAGCTTGGCCGGAGGTCATCCACCCTTGGACGTTGGCAACCTGGGCCATCACCGCATGAAGTCCGGGCTGATCAAACGGCGGCGTAGCGGGGGCGTTCTTCATGGGATTAGCAAGCGTAGACGGCGGCGCCGTAGATGATGATCCAGATCAGACCAAGAATCTGCAGGACGCGGTCCTTGGCAAACACTTCCTCGGGTGCTCCGCCACTTGCCTGATCTAGCACAAGTAGATATCGCAAGAGCGCCGTGAGCACGGGAACAATCGAGAGTTCGTAGAACGGAAAGTCGAACGCTACGTCTGGGTCGACTTTGGAGCTGGTCTCAAAGGCCCAAACGCAGTAGCTGAACAACGCCGCTCCGAGACTGACCGACACAACGGCTCGCAGGTATTCAAGGGAGTACAGGTCGAGCGTCACACGGGTACCAGCCCCAGGTCCCAACTCGTTCAGCTCAGCAAATCGCTTGCCAGCAACAATGAAGAGAGAGCCGAATGCAATGCACAGAACAAACCATCGCGACATCGGCACGTCAACGGCAACTGCGCCTGCCGCAGCGCGCAAAACAAACCCCGAAGCTACAACGACCATGTCCACCACCGAGATGCGCTTCAACCCGAGGTTGTATGCCAAGTTGATCGCGAGGTAAGCAGCAACCACGGCAACGGTTTGCCACCGTCCGGTTAAGGCGGCGAGCCCGAACGCTACGAGGGGGGCGAGAATACCCGCCAATCGTGCTGCGCTTATCGAGACCTCCCCGGAAGCTAGGGGGCGCAGACGCTTCTTCGGATGCTTTCGGTCGGCCTCGATGTCGAACAGGTCGTTCCAAAAGTAGGTGGCTGTCGCGGCGAAGCAGAAAGCGATGAACACCACGATGGTGAGCAATAGCTCCCGACCCTGATTGAGGAGTCCTGCGGCACCAGGCGCAGCAAAAACCAACACATTCTTCATCCACTGCTTGGGGCGAGCAGTGCGAATGAGGCCCGATATCACTGCACTGACCGTAGCGCCTCAGAGCTTCACCGGACACTCTTCATGACTGAAGCCAGCAGCGTTACATCAACAGATGTCGGATTCGATGCGCGAGGCCCAGGGCAGACGTCAGTAGCTGGCAGGCAGCCAGCGAGGACGGTTCTGACCCACGAACACGGGCACATCGGCGTCGAGAAGCAGTTCACGATCGCCAGTCGAATCCCCGTAGGCCGTGACGTCGACGCCGGTACGGCCGCCGAGTTCAGCGTGGCGCTCATGGAGCCAGGCATACAGACGACGTACCTTTTCCGGACCGCGGCAATTCGGGCCGTCCAAATCCCCAGTGAAGCGCTCGTCGGCGTTGACGCCAAGACGCGTGGCCAATACGTCGTCTACCTGGAGCAGGTCGCCAAGCGGACGAAGGTAAACCTCAAACGACGCAGAGACAAGCACAATCGTGTCGCCTGCGGCCTGGTGGCTGCGCAACATCTCCAGGGTGTCTGCCCGAAGCCACGACGTATGCACTGCCTTTGCGAAGTCCATCGCGTGACGCCCAACCTCTTGCACGGGTCGGTCGGCGAGGGCCGCCCGCGCTGCGCAAGCCTTGAGCTCGTTCCGATCCCGACGAATGAGTGCTGGCAAGGTCTGGCGGGCATCGGTCCCGAGTTGTTGGGCGAGGTGCCGAGTGCCAGCAACGCGCCGGAGAAACGGGACAACACAGTCACGTGTGGTCAACGTGCCGTCGACATCGAAGGCCGCGATGTGGGGCCGATCGCTGCTCACTGTCGGCGGGCGGGAATTACGTCAAGCGCATCCCAAAACGCAGGCCAACTCTTTGACACGACTCCCGGGTCATTGACCACGATGTCATCGACAATCAGTCCGAGGATGCCAAAGGCCATACCCAGTCGATGATCATGATGCGTGTCGAGCGCCGCACCATGCAAGAGGTCGGTCGGGTTGATCAGGAGGCCATCGGCCTCAACGGTGATGTCTGCGCCCGTCTTGGCGAGTTCGTCTGCGAGGTCGCCGAGCCGATCGCTCTCCTTCTTGCGGATGAAGCCCACCCCCGTGATTCGCGTCGGCGTGACGGCTTGTGTTGCGATCACGGCCATCGTTGGGACCAAGTCCGAGATGTCGGACATGTCAATTTCGATGCCGCGCAGTGGCGTATCGCGCCGACGCATGATGACCGTGTCATCGGCACTCACCGTTGCGGTACAGCCCATTTCAACCAGGACGTCAACGAAACGAGCATCGCCCTGCAACGCATTGGCACCCAGACCGCGTACACAGACAGCTCCCCCAGCCATAGCCGCAGCCGCGAGCGGGTAGCTCGCAGACGATGCATCCGGTTCGACTCGATAAGCCGCTCCGAAATAGCCACCTTCGCCGACATGGACGCGACGGTCGCTGAACACAATGTCGTCGGCACCGAAGATTGTCATTACAGCGCGTGTGATCTCCACGTAGGGACGCGACACCAACGGACTCGAGAGTCCGAGCCGTAGTCCGCGGCGAATGTACGGCGCCACCAGCATCAAGGCCGACACATACTGGCTCGAGACATTGCCTGGCATGACCACTGCATCGGCGCCACGCAACGGTCCACTCACCGTGACCGGCAGGTGGCCGGGCAGGTCACCCGGGGTCAGCGTCGCGCCCAGAGCCATCAACGAGTTGTGGAGCGGCTCCATCGGCCGGCTCCGCAGCGGCGGGTCCCCGTCGACCAGGTACGGCCCAGGCCCGATGGCAGCCAAGGCGGTAATAAAGCGTGACGTCGTACCGGCCAGCCGGGTCGGCAGAGTGATGGGACCAGCTGAAAGGTTGCCTGCGCTACCCATCACCGCACCAACCAAGTTTCCATCTCGCTTCGAGACGGCGACCGGAATCCCGAGCCGATCGAGGCAGTCGAGCATTGCCGCGGTGTCGTCGCCAGGCGCCACGCCCGTGATCTCGCTCTCACCGTCGGCAAGTGCTGCACAAATCAACGCCCGATTAGCAATGCTCTTCGACGGCGGCACGGCCACGTCGGCGATAACCGGCCCGTCAGCTCGGCGAACGCGATGAGACTCACTCATGAGAGCGCTTGTACGGACGGCCGGAACCCTCGAGCGATGAGGCCGCCACGGAACACTTCAGACGTGGTCTCGTCAATCAACACGACAGCGACACCTCGATTGCTCTCAGCCAAGTGAACCACTTCGAAGTTGGCGATGTTGACGCCCAACTCGGCAGCAAGAGTGAACACCTCTGCAGCGGCGCCAGCGCGGTCCGGGATGGGGATCCGGACCTCGGCGAGATCCTCCGGACGGACGACGCGCGACGGAAGATTTGTTCGAGCGTCACGTGCCGCTTGCAAACGCGCACGCAACACGTCGTGATCATCGACCGCAACGACATCGCGTATCTCACTCAAACCAGCGATGAGACCGTCGAGTGCGCTCATGATGGCAGCCTTGTTCTCCGAACAGATATCGATCCAAATATCTGGTTGACCGCTTGCAACACGTGTCATGTCGCGGAAGCCCCCAGCGGCAAGTCGAAGGAGCGCAGCGTGCTCCTCAGCCCGTTCACTTGCCATCCCCATCAGCGTCGCAGCTGTGAGGTGCGGCACATGGCTGACAACGGCGACGAGTTGGTCGTGGCGTTCAGGACTGAGTGCGACGACATCGGCACCAAGTGATGCGATGATGCTGTTGATCTCGGCGAACGTCGCATCATCACTGGTTGAGAGGGGCGTAAGTACCCAGACTGCGCTGTTAAAAAGATCTGCCTGAGCGCCGTCAAGACCATCGAACTCGCTGCCGGCCATCGGGTGCCCGCCGACGAAGCGACGGTCGTCGTGCGCCCGACACACCGGGCCCTTGACACTGCCGACGTCGGTCACCAAACCCGTTGTTGCAGCGAGCGCTCGGTCGACCTGATCACTGACGGCAAGCACCGGTACCGCAACGAATGTGATCTCGGCCTGCGGATCCAGACCGGCTGCATCGATGACTCCCCGTTCGATCGCGGCACGAAGCGTTGGCTGGCGGGCGTCATCGCCCGACACGGTCCACCCCCGCTCCTGCAGCGCCAGTGCGATCGACCCACCGATCAGTCCGAGGCCAATAACGTTGGCTCGCCGCTGCGGGGCACTCGACATATCGGTCACAATGGCGAATCGTACTGGCGGGTGGATTCAGCGACCGCCTCAATTGTCAAACGACGCTCAGCGGCTGTGAGTTCACGCCAGTCACCTGGAACCAGCGAACGGTCGAACAGCGGACCGATACGGGTCCGCACGAGGCGGGTCACCGGATGGCCGACCGCATCGCACATCCGGCGTACCTGCCGGTTGCGGCCTTCGTGAATCGTCAGCCGCAACAAACCAGCGTTGGGTTGAGACACACGCGCCGGTGCAGTGATTCCGTCCTCAAGTTCGATGCCTTGACGCAGTTGTCGCAGATGACCGGCCGAGAGCGCTCCCCCGCTCACTTCGGCGAGGTATTCCTTCTCGACGCCGTGCGACGGATGAGCAATTCGATTGGCCAAGTCGCCGTCGTTGGTCAGTAGCAGCAGACCCTCTGTCTCGGCGTCGAGCCGTCCAACAGAGAAAACGCGCGGCTCGCTCGGCACGAGTTCCACCACCGTGGGCCGACCGTGTGTGTCCTTTGCCGTCGTGACCACTCCCGCAGGCTTATTGAGCAGGTAATACACCAGTCCCGGTCGGACTCCGATTGGGGCACCATCAACCTCAACTCGGTCGACATCTGCATCGACTCGCCTGCCGAGTAGCGCAACAGCACCGTTGACCGTGACACGACCCTCCGCGATCAATTCTTCACAGACGCGACGGCTTCCCCAACCAGTGGCGGCGAGCACTTTCTGTAGACGCACTCCCTGATGAAGTTGCGCTCTCTGTTCTGCCAGTTGCTCCCACAGGGGCGGTTCGAACTCGGCCGCCGCACCGTTGTCGTCAGTCACGAGACATCGTCGACAGGAGGATCGACAGCCGGCTCGTTCTGCACTGCAGCATCCACCGCAGTCGGCGCCACATCGATCTCCGGGGTAACCCGTAGCCCGTGTTCGAGGAGCTCCACGACGTCTGCGCCAGGGATGAACTCAGCGATGGCCGGCAGGTCATCAAGTGATTCAAGGCCAAGCTTCTCAAGGAAGACCGCTGTTGTGCCGAACAGAATGGCCTGGCCTGGTCCATCATCGCGAGCGACCTCGTCGATGTAGCCGCGAGCCTGCAAGGTCCGGAGCACGCCGTCCGGGTCGACCCCGCGAATTGCTCCGACCTGGGCGCGAGAGATCGGCTGCTTGTACGCCACGATCGCCAACGTCTCGAGTGCGGCACCAGAGAGCCGAGCCCGTTGATCGTGCAAAAGAAACCGCTCGACATACGGCGTCTCGTCGGCTGCTGTCTGAAACCGCAAGCCCCCGGCTACGCGAACGAACTCGAACCCGTGGCCGGCTACGGCGTAGGACTCAGCGATCTCATCGCACCAGACGTCAATCAAAGTTGTCGGCTGTTCAAGAAGTTGTGCCAGCAGGTCCGCTGGAACCGGGTCATGAGCAACGAGCACAATCGCTTCAATTGCCCGTTTCAACGCGCGGACCTGATCGCCGATGGGCGCAAAAGGTCGCTCTGGTTCGGGCGCACTTGCGCTGGCTGGAGTCGGTGAGGCAGTCATATCAGTAGTGTCAGCCTTCGTAGGCATCGATCAGGATAGAATCGGCGTCGAATTCCTCGTCAACAGACCACACGACGTCAATGTCACCGAAGCGTTCGGGTTGTTCGAGCTCGACCGCACCCTGCTTGAAGAGTTCGAGGAGTGCAAGGAATCGCACAATAACGTCGATTCGATCGGCGAACTGCAATGTAAGACGTCGGAACGAGATCTTCCCAACACGGGGTAATTCGTCGAGCAGTTCAGCAACAGCATCGGCGACTGTGACCTTGATCGGGTTGACGTGATAGAGGTCGACCACCGGCTTGGGTCGTGGAGTCAAGGCCTTGATTGCGGCGTTCTGGAAACGCTTCAGACTGGTACCCTCAAGCATGTCCGGGAGCACGGCGTTGAAACGTTCATCAGGCCCAACGACTCGCGGGAACGACTTGTCTGCTTCGTCGGCGAGCCGACCAAACACTCCAGCAACATCCTTGAAGGTCTTCGCTTCGAGAAGTCGAGCGAGCAGCATGTCGCGCTCTTCCCACAGGGCAAGTTCGTCGTCGAGATCGATGTCGCTGGTATTCGGCAATAAGCGGCGGGCTTTTAGATCGACAAGAGTCGCCGCAATCAGCAAGAAGCTGGTTGCGATGTCAAGATCCAGTTCGGCCAGCCGCTCCAGTTCAACAAGGTAGGCATCGACGATGGTCGACAGGTTGATTTCGTAGATGTCGACCTGCTCCTTCAGGATCAGCTGCAGCAGCAGATCGAACGGCCCCTCATAGACCGGTGTTGCGACATCAACCATCCAGGGAAACGATACAGAAGTGGCGGTGAGTCCAGCGGTATCGTCTCTGACGTGACCGATCCAGCACCATCTTCCACCAAGCCCCGCGTGCTGTCGTGCATGCAGCCGACTGGTGACGTCCACCTCGGGAACTACCTCGGTGCACTGCAACCCTGGGCCGCCGGACAAGACCGCAACGATGCGTTCCACGGCATCGTCGACCTGCACGCGCTGACCGTGACCGACAAACCAGGGGTCGTCGGTCAGGCTGCCGTTGAGCTAGCTGCGATGTTCTTTGCGGTGGGCCTCAACCCCGACGTTGCAACCGTGTTCCTCCAAAGCCATGTGCCTGAGCACAACCAGCTGGGCTGGGTCATGGAGTGCACCATCAGCTTCGGCGAGTTGTCGCGAATGACACAGTTCAAGGACAAGTCCGCCAAACGCGAGCAGGACTTCATCAGCGGCGGGCTCTTCAGCTACCCCGCGCTGCAGGCCGCCGACATTCTGCTCTACGACACCAATCAGGTCCCTGTCGGTGACGACCAGCGCCAGCACATCGAGATAACCCGCGATGCCGCCCTCCGGTTCAATCATCGGTTCGGCGACACGTTTGTGCTGCCCGAAGCAGTCACGCCCGCTGCTGGCGCACGAGTGATGAGCTTGCAGGACCCTTCATCGAAGATGTCGAAGTCTGACGAGTCCGATGCCGGCTGCGTTTACCTCACAGATGATCCCAAGGCGGTCATGAAAAAGTTCAAACGAGCGGTCACCGATTCCGAGTCAGGGCCCGATTCCGTCCGATTCAACCGCGAGACCAAGCCAGGTGTGAGCAATTTGCTCGAGATAAACGCTGCCGTCACCGACCGGACCCCTCAGGCTGTTGCAGAGGAATTCGATCAGTACGGCGCCTTAAAGGTCGCCACTGGTGAGGCGGTGTTGGCCGTGCTCGATCCCATTCGCGAGCGCTACAACGAATTGATGGAAGACCGCGGTGAACTTGCGCGGCTCCTGAAGATCGGCGCAGAGCGAGCAAGAGGCGTTGCCACTGCAACCCTCGAGCGGGCCTACACGAACATTGGCATGTTGCCAGCTTGAACAAACTCGACCGGCGCCTTATCGCTCTCGCCGTTCCCGCGTTAGGCACCTTGGCGGCAGAGCCGCTGTATCGACTTGTTGACACTGCGGTGGTTGGTCGACTCGGAACCGATCAACTCGGCGGGCTCGCCATCGCTGTTGCGATCCTCTCGCTCGTGATCGCAAGCAGCAACTTCATCACCTACGGAACGACGCAACGTGTAGCTCACCGTCTTGGAGCAGAACAGATCATCGAGGCGGCTAACGTCGGCGTGCAGGCGGTGTGGCTCGGCGCGATCGTTGGAGTCGCTGCGGTACCCATTTTGATCCTGGGTGCCGGACCAATGGCATCAGCGCTGGGTGCCAGCAATGAGGTGCTGGAGTTCGCTGTTCAGTATCTGCGTATCGCTGCGCTTAGTGTTCCGTTCGTCGTCGTCTCGCTCGCAGCACAAGGAGTGCAACGCGGCGCATCTGACTTTCGGACACCGCTCGTCATCCTGGTCTGCTCCAACGCCGCCAATGTCATCGTCGAGCTCATTTTGGTGTTCAGATTCGACCTTGGCGTCGCTGGGGCCGCATGGTCCACGGTGATTGCCCAAGCGGGAGCCGGCATCGCATTCGTAGCCGTCATCCAAGGCCGTCTCAAACACGCTTCACAACGACAACCTAACTATTCCGAAATGTTGCCACTGCTGACCGCCGGCCGCCATCTCCTGCTTCGCGTTGGTTCAATGCTGGCTGTGTTCACCGGCGCCACGGCCATCGCAGCGCGTATCGACGATGCCACGCTGGCCGCCCACCAGATCGTGGTCACGATTTTCTTTTTTCTAGCACTCCTATTGGACGCTTTAGCCATACCGGCGCAGACGTTGGTCGCCGAGGAACTGGGACGCGTCGAGCGTCGGCTTGACGGCGCCGATGCGCTCCTGCTCGCTCACCGAGTGATGCGACTGTCCGTGATCTTTGCGACGGGACTCGCCATCGTGATTACCGCCTTGTCACCGCTGCTTGCTCGCGCTTTTTCAAGCGACCGTGACGTAATCAGCCGAACGACCAGCGGACTACTTATCCTGGCCGTTCTGCTTCTCCCCGGCGCTGTTGCGTTCGCATATGACGGGATTCTTATCGGTGCAGCCGACTACCGGTTCATCGGACGCGCTTCGCTCGCCTATCTGCTCGCAGTCGTCCCGATCGCAGCGGTCGTCATCTTGACCCCGTCACTCGGAATCGTGGGGATCTGGTTCGGCCTACTGGTGTGGATGACCCTCCGAGCCGTTGTCAACCATCGCCGCACAGCAACCGTGCTCTCCGGCAAGCATCACGCGTGGTCTGACGCCTTAAGCGCGTCGTAGGCCGGACCCTTGCCCGCAATCAGTTCGGCAGTGATCGGATCAGAACCGGCCGCAGTGGCCATGCTCGCACCGATCGCTTCATGGTCACGGTACGCAGCGAAACGCGTGGTCCGAGGTCCAACAATGGTTGCAATGACACGGCCGAAGGTACCGAGCCGACATTCGATCTTGCCGACATCGTGCAGGATCGCACCAGCAATCTCTTCCCTGCTCGCCGCCGGTCGTACAGCGACGAATCGCTGAGCGACGAGCGCGCTGTGTCGGCGATCCTGGTTATCAAGTTGCACCCACAGGGCGCGTTCTCCTGGAAGGAGATGTTCATCAACCCATGCCTCGTGCTCGGCCGGCGGCGGCGTCGGCGCCAGTGAGGTGAGAAACCGGGCGACGAGATGCCATAGGCCCGTCAGGCTGAACGACAGCGATGACATCAGAGCAGTGTGGCGCGGGGATGCGCCGAGCGGTACACGTCCCACAATCGCTCCTGGCTGACTCGTGTATAGATCTGCGTCGTCGAGATGGAGGCATGGCCCAGCATTTCCTGGACAACGCGGAGGTCTGCGCCGTGGTCAAGTAGGTGAGTTGCGCAACTGTGCCGAAGTACGTGCGGTGAGAGTTGCTCTGAGATACCAGCTCGGTCGCCGTACTTCTTCACGATCAGCCAGGCGGCCTGCCGTGTGAGGCGTCCGCCGCGAGAGTTGAGAAAGACAGCCTCCGCATCGCCCCGTTTCTGCCAGTGAACCGGGACCAGCCGCTCACGACCTCCGCTGCCGAACCATTTCTCGATGGCCGTCTGAGCGACTCCTCCAAAAGGAACCAGCCGCTCCTTTGCACCTTTGCCGTACAGCAGCACAAGCTTGTCATCGAGGTTGATGTCGCCGATCGATAGGCCGACTACCTCTGAAATTCGAGCACCGGTCGCATACAACAGTTCCAACAACGCCCGGTCGCGGGTATTCAGCGGTTCAACGCCGGTAACTGCGTCCAGCAGGCTGCTGACCTGCTCCTCGGTCAGTGGTTTTGGAATGCCAGAAGGTACGCGAACGCCCTCCAACTCCGCTGCCGGATCGTCCGGACGTTGGCCTTCAATTGACAGATAGCTATGGAGCATCCGAATGGCGGCGAGCTGACGCGCTATCGACGACGTCGCTGCATCGGATCCGCGTCGCTCGGCGACGAAATCGACCAACTCACTGTGCGACACGGTCCATACCGTCCGGTTACGACGGTCGAGCCAGTCGCAATAAGACTCCAGGTCACGCCGGTAAGCGGCGAGCGTATTCGCTGAACGACCTTTCTCAGCGACCATCCATGACAGGAACTCCTCAATGGCGAGGGGCAGTTCGGTGCGAGGCATCAGCCGGCGTCGGCGCTCCGCAGTCGTCGATCAGTGAGCAGCAATGCCGCGACAGTCTTTGCATCGCAGATTTCGCCGCGATCGATCATTGCGAGCGCGTCTTCAAGTGGCAGGTGCATGATCTCCATGTGCTCTTCCTCAGGTCCATGACGATCGGTGGCGGTGGAAGTGTTGTTGGTTGCGAGGTACAACGATGTGACCGAGTCAGTCATCCCAGGCGAGGGAAAGATTTCGCCCAAGAAAGAAAGCTCACCAGGGACAAGACCTGCCTCCTCAACTAATTCGCGACTCGCCACTTGTGCTGGTGACTCCCCTTCAATGTCGCGCATCCCAGCCGGGATCTCAATCACAACTTTTTCATAAGGCGGGCGGTATTGCGCCACCAGCACTACTGCGGCGTTGCCCTCGGAGTCGAACACAAGCGGAAGAACACCGACCGCGCCCGGAGAACGAACGACGTCGCGTTGGAACGTCGATCCGTCCGGCGCTGCATACTCAGCTGTGACGACGTGCCATACGTAGCCCTGGTGGACCTTCGACTCCTTGAGCCGCCGAAACCCAGCGGCTGATGTCACGAATGCAACGACGGCTCGGTGGGCACCGACGCGACGGTTGCTGGCTTGTCTGTGCGGACTGCTGCCTCCCGCCTCTCAAGGGCCGCAGCGATCAGTTCGCGGAACAAGGGGTGAGGCCGGTCCGGGCGGCTCTTGAACTCTGGGTGCGCCTGTGTCGCCACCCAAAATGGGTGGCCCGGAAGTTCGATGAACTCGACGAGGCGATTGTCAGGCGAAGTGCCTGAACACCAAAGGCCGTGCTCTTCGAGCTGTCCTCGGTACTGTTCGTTAAATTCGTAGCGATGGCGGTGGCGTTCGCTGACTACCGGTTCTCCGTATGCCGCTGCGACCTGCGACCCGTTGGAAAGCACTGCGTAGTAAGCCCCCAACCGCATGGTTCCACCCTTGTCTTCGATCCCTCGCTGTTCAAGCATGAGGTCGATGACTGGGTGCGCTGTTGTGGGGTCGAACTCTGTCGAATTCGCATCCGTGAGACCGACAACGTTGCGGGCGTAGTCAATGCTCATGGCCTGCATACCAAGGCAGATCCCAAGACACGGCACCTGTTCCTCACGTGCGTAACCAGCGGCCGCGATCTTGCCCTCAACGCCCCGGTGGCCAAAGCCGCCTGGGATCACAATGCCGTCAAGATGACTCAGCTGACCGGCGGCAAGAAGGCCTTCCACGTTTTCAGACTGAATCCACTCAATTTCGACGTCGGCGCCGTGGTGAAACCCGGCGTGCTTCAAACTTTCGACTATCGACAGGTAGGCGTCGGGTAGCTGAATGTATTTGCCGATCAGACCAATCCGGACCGCAGTTGTAGCTGCTTCGACCTTGGCGACGAACTGCTGCCAGTACGTGAGGTCGATCGCGCCGTCAAGTCGAAGTACGTCGCAGACAAAGTCATCGAGACCCTCGTCGTGCAGAATGAGCGGCAGTTCGTAGATGTTTCGAGCGTCCGCTGCGTTGACCACGGCTCGCTCTTCCACATCACACATTGCCGAAACCTTGCGCTTCAAATCATCGGATAGCGGCTCTTCGCTGCGGCACACAATGACGTCGGGTTGGATGCCACGGCTGCGTAGTTCGGTTACTGAGTGCTGCGTCGGCTTGGTCTTTTGCTCACCGGCAGGACCGATAAAAGGAACTAGCGTCACGTGGAGATAGCAGACGTTGTCGCGGCCTACCATGTTGCGAAACTGTCGAATCGCTTCCAAAAACGGAAGGATCTCGATGTCGCCGACCGTGCCACCGACTTCGGTAATGACCACATCAACGTCGTTTCGTGCGACGCGTTCGATGCGCCGCTTTATCTCATCAGTGATGTGAGGGATGACCTGAACGGTTCGGCCGAGGTAGTCGCCGCGTCGTTCGGCAGCCAACACCGACTGGTAAATTGATCCAGTCGTTGCGTTGGAGTTGCGCGACAGGTTCTCGTCGGTAAAGCGTTCGTAGTGTCCAAGGTCGAGGTCGGTTTCGCCGCCATCGTCGGTAACAAAAACTTCACCATGTTCGAAGGGGTTCATCGTCCCCGGGTCGATGTTGATGTAAGGGTCGAGCTTTTGCATCGTGACTCGGTAGCCACGGTGTTTGAGTAAGCGGCCGAGTGACGAGGCTGTGAGGCCTTTGCCCAGAGAGCTGGCAACGCCGCCTGTCACGAAAATGTGCTTGGGCATTTCAGACCTCCGTCAAAGTACATCACGACGGAATCTCACCCTACCGCGTTGTGAATAAAATTTCATAGCGGTGATTCCGCAAGAAGTTCGCGGGCGTGCTCGCGTGCCGAATGAGTCGCTGAGCCCGAAAGCATCCGGGCGATTTCGTCGACGCGTTCGTTGACTGGCAAATGTTGTGCGGTGGCGAATGTGGCGCCATTCTCTATTTTTTTTGACACGGAAACATGGGTGTCGGCTGCGGCAGCTACCTGGGCCAAGTGCGTCACAACCAGCACTTGGTGGTGGCGGCCGAGTGCCGCAAGCGCATCGCCGATCGACTGAGCTGCTTCGCCACCAATTCCGGCGTCAACTTCGTCGAAAACTAAAGTTTTATTAGCGCGAATGCCGGACGCAGCGGACAAGACCAACCGCAACGCAAGCATTGTCCGGGCGAGCTCGCCACCCGATGCCACACGAGTCAGAGGTAACAGCGGCGACCCCGGGTTGGCAGCGAAAAGGAATTGGACGCGATCTCCTGGATTATCACCGTCGACCTCGACAGCAACCGCCGCATTCGGCATCGCAAGAGTGCGAAGTCGTTGCTGTACTGCAGCTGCCAGCTTGGGTGCCGCTGCCCTGCGGGCGCCCCCAACCGCTTCTGCGACCGCTCGCTCTTCGGCCAGGAGCGACTGCCGTTGCGCATCCAAAACAGCGGAGCGCTCGTCGAAACTCTCTAGTTGTCGAAGCCGATCTTCGGCTTCGGCGTGAAAGGCCATCACGGCGGACAGACCGTCGCCATACTTGCGTTGAAGATCATTCATCAGTTGACGCCGCTCGCGTAGCTCAGCAAGTCGGTCGGGTGATTCATCGATGCTCTCCGAAATATCGCGTACCTCAGCTATGAGGTCGTCGACCTCGGCAAGCACGCCTCGAAGTCCTTCGGCCTGCGTAGTGAACGGTCGTCGACCATCTAATGACAAGAGCGCCTGAGCGAGAAAATCACGAGCTCCATCATCGTCGGCTAGCAATGCGTAAGCAGTGGCTCCAGCTTCTCGGTGCGCCACGGCGTCGGCAAGCAACGACTCCTCAGCATCGAGAAGCAGGTCTTCACGGGCTTCGACAACGTTTGCCGCATCAAGTTCGGCGATTTGGTATCGGAGTAAATCGATCTCTCGGGCACGTGCCCGAGCGTCACCGCCCAAGGTGGCCGACGCTGCGTCGATTTCTGCCAGCCGGCCGCGCACAGAGCGCAGTGGATCGAGGTCCACTTTGCCGTATTCATCGAGCGCTGCCCGCTGTGCGGAAATCGAAAGCAAGTCCTGGTGCGCATGCTGTCCGTGCAGATCAACTGAGTTCGCAGCTGATTCGGCGAGCAACGTCGCCGTTGCTAGCCGGCCGTTGACGTACGCCCGGGAGCGACCCTCTGCGGGAATGACCCGACTCAGAATCGTTTCAGTGCCGTCAGCAGCAATGAAACGGCCGTCAACTCGCGCTTCGGCGGCTCCCTGCCGAACCATTGCGTTATTGGCTCGACCACCGACAAGCAGCTCGATCGCTTCGACAAGCATCGTCTTACCGGCACCCGTCTCGCCAGTCAGCGCAGTGAGCCCAGTGCTGAGCGTTAGCTCGAGTCGCTCGATCACGCCCAGATTTTCAATGTGGAGCTCGGTCAACACGTTGCAATTATGACAAACCAAAGTTACAGAGTTGCGCATCCGCCGGAACGTTTGGTCCAAAACCACGGTTTCTGGTTCAGGTTGATAAATCTGGAGGGTCTTTGTCTTCCTTGCAGTACTGCCAGGTCTATCTTCGACGTCAGATGGGATTCCGCGCCCAGCGGCTACTTGATCGAATCTACGAAATGGCGGGAGCGGCAAAGAAGTCCCTTTTGGCTTCGCAATGGCGAAACGGTCAGCGATCAGTCAGTCCAAATTTTGCCTTCAGGATCTGGTGGTACCGGTATGTACCGAATCGAACAAAGTTGGCTGTGGCCTGCGACGGGACGCAGCAAACCACGTCTCCGTCGTCAAGCGTGGCCGTCGGTTGACCATCAATGGCCACCTCGGCACGACGATGTCCTGAGACCTTGATTTCGACGACTTCGCTGGGATCAAGCACCAGAGACCGATCGAAGAGCATGTGCGGTGCGACGGGCGTCAGCAGCACGGCCCGGTGTCGGGGCGATACCACCGGCCCGCGGGCCGACAGCGAGTAAGCAGTGGATCCAGTCGGTGTCGCGACGATGAGCCCATCGGCTTCATAGTGCGTGAACGGTTCACCGTCGATCCGGGCGAGCAGTCGGACGGTGTGGCCAGATTGACTCTTTTCGACCACTGCTTCGTTGAGCGCACAGCCTGCGTGCACTCCGTTGACAGACACATCAAGCATCATCCGGTCATCGATATGCCACTCGTCAGAATCAGGTCCGGCAAAAAATGAGGACAGCGACTGCTCAAGGTACTCGGGCTCGATTTCGGTCAAGTAACCTAAGGAGCCCAGGTTCACCCCAAGCACTGGAACCGTTGCCCCCTGGAGCATTCTGACTGAACGCAGCATCGTTCCGTCACCGCCCAAGCTCAACACAATGTCGGCTTGAGCGATCGCTTGGTCCTTAGCGTGTGTAGATAAACCCAGCGCATTGGCATCCTGTGGGGGCATCCAGAAGTCTTGCTGGTGCTCAACGCACCACGCTGCCGCACGGAGTGCATGAGCGCGAACCGAATTCCGCTCGTGGTGTGCGACCAGTGCGACCCCGCTCATTGCTTGGCCTCGCTGGACTGCAGCATCGGTGCCGTTGCGTGGACGAGGAATTCGATGTTGCCATCTGCTCCAGTGATCGGCGACGTCGTCCAGTCCTGAACAGCGCAACCACTCTGCGTTAAGGCGTCAGTCACCTCGGCTTGAACCCGCTTATGGATTTCCGGGTCAGTAATTATTCCGCGTCCTTTACTAACTTCCGAGCGGCCGGCCTCGAACTGGGGTTTGACGAGCAGCACCATGGGAGCTTCAGATTGGCACACCATTACCAAGACAGGAATGACCAGTGTTAAGGAAATGAACGAAAGGTCTCCGACGACAACATCGACTCGCCCACCGATATCGGCAGCGCCGATGTGCCGGACATTGGTCCGCTCCATATTGACGACTCGATCATCGCTGCGCAACCGCTCGTGAAGTTGACCATGACCCACGTCAAGGGCAATCACCTTGCGTGCACCGCGCTGCAGAAGACAGTCGGTAAATCCGCCTGTCGAAGCCCCTGCGTCAAGAGCCCGAAGACCGGTTACATCTAGATCGAAACAAGCGAGCGCGCTCTCCAACTTTTCAGCACCACGGCCCACGAAGCGGGCCGGTGGTCCTGACACAACGAGTGCGTCTCCGGGCGCCACCTGGCGCGATGACTTGGCCGCTACTGAGCCGTTCACACGCACCCGGTTCGCGGCGATGAGTTGCTGCGCCTCGGTGCGACTGCATGTCAGGTTACGTCGCACTAATTCGGCGTCTAGCCGCCGCCGAGCCGCCACCGACGTCTCGTCAGTCCGACCCGGCGGTTCGCTTGGCCGCAGCCTTCTTTGCCGGGGCCTTCTTCTTCGCAGGGGCTTTCTTCGCAGCGGTCTTCTTCTTTGCTGGGGCTTTCTTCGCAGCGGTCTTCTTCTTTGCAGGAGCCTTCTTTGCTGGGGCCTTCTTCTTCGCAGCGGTCTTCTTCTTTGCAGGAGCCTTTTTTGCTGGGGCCTTCTTCACTGAAGAAGTTTTCTTTGGCTGCGCTGTCCCCCGGCCGCGGTCAGCGAGACGCCCAGCAATCTCTTCGAATCGATCCTCAAGTTCGTCAAACCTTTCCGACAGCCAACCAACCTGCTTGGCGACTTCGCGCTGCACGACTTCGGCGACCTTGTCCGACGTCTCCCTACCACGCTCCACGAGCTGCGCGACCACCTTTTCGGCATCGCGCTTTTGGACATCGCCGGCCTTTACCAGTTCTGACACGATCTTCTCTGCCTGTTTCCTCGATACATCGGTGAACTGGATTCCGGTGTCAATGAGCTTTTGGATCGGTGAATTCGCCACATGGCCATGATACTCACCGCTTCGATCGCTCTCCTCGGTTTGCTACGCCGGCGAAAAAGTCCGCGCTATGGCCCTCACCCAATAACAAGTCGGCGGTCAACCCGCAATCATCGCTGCGACAGCAGCTAGATCCGCCAGGTCTGCAGCAACCGGAATGTCGTCGTCAACTACTTGTCCTGTCTGCAGCACGCCAGTCCGAACCAACGCAAATGCACAGCCCAAACGCTTAGCCATCAAACCGTCAGTTTCCGGACGGTCTCCCACCATCACCGTGGTTGCTGCATCAAAGTCCTCGCCGATCAATGCTGCGATAGCGGCAGCCATTGGTTGGTGCGGCTTACCCGCGAAGGTTGGAAGCCGCTCACCCGCAGCCGCCACCGCTGCCACGATCGAACCTCCACCGGGTTCAAGTCCTTCCGGCGTTGGGTATGTCGAATCAGAGTTAGTCGCGATTAACCGCGCTCCGTCACGTAGGGCACGTGATGCCGCTGCCAAACGGGCGTAATCGAAGTCCCGATGGAGACCGACGATCACCGCATCGAATGATCCGCGATCGACGACGCCGTCGTTAACCACGACGAGGCCTCCGTTGCGCTCAACAGCTTGCGCAACACCTGGGCCGCCAGTCACGAGAACACGCTCACCTGGCACGATCAAGTGTGCAGCAGCGATAGACGAACTGACAATGTCCCCGTCGGCCCGGATTCCAATGTTGCCGAGTGCGGCAATGTGGTCCTCAAGGCGATCAACCGAGTTATTTGTCACGAAGACCACCCGACGACCAGATGCGCGGAGTCTGGCAACCGCATCACGCGATCCAGGAATCGGCTCTCGGCCCAACCAAACCACTCCATCAAGGTCACACAACACCGTGCGAGCAGAAACTATCTTGTTATCGATCACGTGTAGATCGTTGCAGCGACGACCGTCCAACACTGGCATGCTGGACCCGTGCCACGCTTCACTCCATTTCCAGCTCTTCGCTACTGCGATCGCACCATCGACGACGTCATCGCCCCGCCGTATGACGTACTGTCCGAGACCGACATCGATGCGCTCAACGCTCGCAGCGCTTTCAATATCACCCACATTGACGTACCGCGCGAAACCTCTGGCCCCGACAGGTACGAGCGCGCCGGAAACGTCCTTCACGAGTGGATTGAGGCCGGGGTACTTGACTTCGACGGCTCTCCTACGTTCACGATCTACCGCATGCGATTCACCGACGCCACCGGAGCCCCGCGCGACATTGCCGGAGTACTCGGCGGTTTGGAAGTCGTTGACGAGGGTGCCGGCGGCGTGCTTCCCCACGAACGAGTCACACCAAAGGCATCGACCGACCGGCTCGACCTCACTCGTGCCACCCACGCCAATATGTCTCCGATTTGGGGCCTCTCGCTCGCTACAGGCCTAACTGATTTGCTGGCCGAACCTGCTGAGCACCTGTCATCGGTGACCGTCGATGGCGTTGAGCACGTCGTGGAACGTGTCAGCGACGCAGAGCGCGTCGCTGCAATCGCCGGCAAGGTTGGATCTGACGACGTCCTCATTGCAGATGGCCATCACCGGTACGGCATTAGTCGCACCTTTCGCGATGAGGTTCGGGCTAGTGGCGCTTCGAACGCAAAAGCTGAAGACACGCTTGCTTTCGTCAGCGAACTAGTGGCCGACCAGCTCAGTGTCGAGGCAATCCACAGGCTCTACTCCGACATCGACTTTGACGCGCTGCGATCGGCACTGAGTACTGCGTTTGATCTCTCCGATGCTGGGAAACCCACAGGCGACACGCTCGCTGCAATGGAGACCGACGGAAAGCTCTGTTTGATAAATCCTGAAGGCAGAGGGCAGTTCATGACACCCAAGCTGGGTGCTTTCGGAGATGTACGGCCCCTAGATGGAGCATGGCTCGAACACGTGCTCGCCAGCGTTCCACACTCTGTCGCGTACCAGCATGGCGTAGCCAACGTCGTTGATGCCGTCATGAGCGGCGCAGCAGCAGGTGCCGTTCTCATCCGCCCGGTCAGCGTCGCTGAAATTGAGCGCACAGCTCGGGAAGGGCTACTCATGCCCCCAAAGTCAACCTTCTTTACGCCGAAACTTCGGACCGGCCTAGTTTTGCGAAGCGTCGTCTAAAATTTCTAAAGGAATGAGCCTCGCTGTTACTCCCATCGGAACCGAATGCACACTCCTGGTTCGCCAGCCAAGAACACCTCTCTGCGAACTGCTCGTTCTTGGTCTGCGTGATACCTCTTCTGACACCAAGCCATCACTGGCGCTGCCGGTCGTCACTGACGTCCTCTGCAAAGCAAATTGATCCGATAACTGCGGCCTACAGATTTCACCTCCCGCAACGGTCTGACACCAGGAACCGAGCACTTCGGGACCGGTCTCGCAGTCGCACGCGCTTCGTGATGACGGCAAAATGTTCCGAGCACTACGCAACCAATCCACAGAACTGAGTAGCACATGATTGGCCACGACCCCTTAACTACCTACAAAGCTGCCGTAATCGGCGCTGGCGCAGGTGGCTTGACCGTGGCAATCGGGTTGTCAACCTTCGGCCACGACGTCGTGCTAATCGAAGGAGACAAAGTTGGGGGCGACTGCACGAACGTTGGCTGCATCCCTTCTAAGGCGTTGTTGCACGCCGCTGGAGTAGGCATGGACGATCCATTTGCCTGGGTCCAGGCAAAGCGCGATGGGCTTGCAGCTCACGAAGACTTCGAGATGGAAACAGATGACCACATTCATCTTGTACGCGGCTGGGCGCGCCTCACAAAATCCGAAAACGACGCCCATACAGTCTGCGTGAGCGGGCCTGATGGAGACGTTGAGGTTCATGCCGAAAACGTGATCGTGAGCACCGGTTCGAAACCGATCGAAATTTCAATCGAGGGTCTTGGGACAGAGCGCCTACTCACCAATGAAGACATTTTCGAATTGAAGACCATCCCCGACACCGTCGTGTTGGTCGGCGGTGGTGTGATCTCGCTCGAAATGGCTACAGCTTTTCTTGACCTCGGAAGCGAGGTTCACATCGTCGAACGTACCGAACGGCTGATCGGGACGGAGGACCCTCTGGTGTCGGCCACGATCGAAGCAGCGCTGCGCAGCCGGGGGGCACACATGCACACGTCGGCGTCGATCAAACGCTTCGACGACCTACAGCAAACAGCTCACCTCACCAACGGCGACACGATTGTCGGCGTTGACAAGGTACTGATCGGAATAGGTCGTCGCCCAAATCTCGCCGGACTAGGCCTCGAGGACGCAGGCGTTAAATTTGCGGACACCGGCATCATCGCCGACGACTGGGGCCGGACGTCCGTCGAAGGTGTCTACGCCGTCGGTGACGCCACCGGAAATACGGCGACCACGCACGGCGCAAATGCGGTCGCTCGTCGCACGATTCGAGCCATTGCACTGCCGATACCCAAGTTTGGGAAACCCCGAGCGCTGCCCAACGCCGTGTACTGTCGTCCGCAGATTGCGTCGGTCGGCTTGACTGTGAGCGAGCTCAACGCCATCCCTGGGACAGGACGAATCCGCCTTGTCAAACACCTCAGCGAAATCGATCGCGGGCTGACCGATGACATTGAGTACGGCTTTGTCGCTGTCGACGCCGAACGTTTCACTGGAAAAGTCCTGCGCGCCGTGATCGTCGCTCCCGATGCGGCCGAGATGATCGGCATGTTCACGATCATGATCGACAACGGCATAGGGCTCCGCAAGCTATTCGGCACCGTGCACCCGTACCCGGCCTACTCGCAGGCAATCGGCTTCATCACCGACGACTTTGCATCCGCTACGTTCCGGAAACTCCCGCGCGAATGGTGGGCAATGATGCGTGGCCGAATCGCCAAACATCGCAGGCGCAGCACTAGCTGAACTCCCTAGCCGCTTCAGTTGTCGGCAACCTGCGGTTTCCGCAAACGGACTTAGAGAGCGCCGTTTAAGACGTGTTCACGCTGACGATCTTTGAGATGCAGCTGTCGCCCATTCCGCGTGCCGATGACTGAGCTAACTCATCATTAGGCCCGGTATGGTCCTGTCCGTATGGCACAGCTTCCGGACAATTCGATGACCGGAGAACGGCCCGTTCGACTCATTGCTAGCGACCTGGATGGCACGCTGTTCGGGCCCGAGCACTCACTCACCCAACGCACAATTGCGGCAGTTCAGGCTGCGGTAAGCGCCGGAATCCACGTCATCGCTGCCACCGGACGTTCGAGCACTTCAACGGTTCCCCGACTGGCACCTGTCGAAGTTATCGACACTGCAGTTTGCTCGAACGGGTCGCTGATCCACGACCTCCCGACTGGCACCACCACCGATCGATTTCCGATCAACCCGGAAATGGTCAAACGACTTTTCGCGTGCGTCTCAAAAATCGATGAACGATTTGCATTTTGTTGGGAAACGGACCGTGGCAACGGGTGGGATGATGCCTTCAACGACATTGCGTTCGCACACGAAGATCTCGGAGAAGAGCGCAGTCTTGAGCGCCGCCCAACATTGTCGGACCGCACTACAAAAATCATGGTCCACCATCCGGAGATCGAAAATGAAGAACTGCGTGATTTGCTCCTGCCTCGAATGGTTGACCCATTAACCGTCTCGACGAGCGGCGTGCAGTTCGTTGAAATAACCGGCGTTGGCATCAACAAGGCAACCGCAGTTGCAGAGCTCTGCAGCCGGTGGGAAATTGATCAACGCAATGTGGTGGCGCTAGGTGACAACCACAATGACGTAGCGCTCCTCGAGTGGGCTGGCCTCGGCATCGCCATGGGCAACGGTTCACGATTGGCCTGCTCCGCCGCTGACATCGTGATCGGCACAAACGTCGACGATTCAGTCGCTCAATGGATCGAAGCTCTCCTCAGCAGTTCTTAATCCGTTGGAGAATGTAAGGATTAGCGCCATGCCCCATCAATCGACCTCTCCGCTTCGTTGGGGAATTGCGTCAACCGGTGGCATCGCCGAGCAAATGACCCGAACAGTCAACGCCATGCCCGGGGCAGAAGTTGTCGCAGTCGGCTCGCGATCACAAGAAGCAGCTGACCGATTTGCGTCCAAGTTCAACGTCCCACGCGCCCACCCGTCACACACCGATCTGTGCAATGACCCAAATGTCGACATCATCTATGTCGCGTCACCGCACAGCGAACACCATGACATGGCGGTGATTGCCCTTAACGCTGGCAAACACGTCGTATGCGAGAAGGCCTTCGCACTCAACACCGGTGAGGCAACCGAAATGATCGACGCAGCGCGCCGTAACAATCGTTTTCTGATGGAGGCAATGTGGACATGGTTTATTCCTGCCGTCGTCGATATCCGTCGCCGCATCATCGCCGGTGAGATCGGCAAAATTGTCAGCATCGATGCAGACTTTTGCTTGAACATCTCTGATCCCAACGGTCGCCACCGCCAAGCTGACCTTGCTGGCGGCGCAATGCTTGACCTCGGCATCTATCCGCTGACCTTTCCATGTTTCCTACTCGGTGAGCACCCGGATGGGGTCAAAGCGATCGGGCGGCTCACCGACGGCGGGGTCGATGCAACTGTGGCAGGTGTTGCGACATTTCCGAGCGGAGCGATGAGTACGTTCCAGACATCGCTTGACGCAGTTAGTGGGCACGGTGCCCGAATTGTCGGAACAATGGGCCGGATCGACGTCGACCCACCTTTCTGGTTTACGTCGTCATTCACGGTGCATCCTCATGGAGCTAATCCGCGACACATCACGATGCCCAACGAAGGCCTCGCCCACGAAGCGGCTCATGCAATGGAACGTATTCGCAATGGCCACATTCAGAGCAACGTGGTGACGTGGGATGCGACCCTGCAGACTATGCAACTGCTCGACGAGGTACGCAAGCAGGTTGGCGTGGTGTACCCCTCAGAGCGCTGAACCGAGCAACGTCAGTACGTAGAACCCCTAGTCGTCAGCGTCGCGTCAGAGGATCGTGAGCATTTACATAGCGGGGACCATTTGTGACGTGGCGAGCTTGTGCCGTTGTTGGGTCGGTCTCTTTCGTAATGGCTACCAGAGCAGAGCCAAAACATCCGCCACTGCGCCCACACGCCCAACACTCCGGCACGAGTCAAGTCACACCAGACGGCAACGTCCGCCTGTAGATCAAAGCCGCTGGTTCAAAACGTCGCGTCCACCACGCTCCAACCGAAAGCCGATCGATCAAGGACAGTGTTTCTTGAGCGATCTATCGCTCAGCCTGCGTCCAAAAATCGACGCCAGTACTTACCCATTTCTCGGCCCTCTAATTGCGGCTTTCTGACGCCGATTACGATGCGCTGGTGCCTGTCTGACAGCGCTGTTCACCTCAACATAGCCTCCATCGCTCGTCGTACAGGCTCCTCGTCCACCCCCGACACAACCTCGATGCCACTGGGCCCATCAAGAACGAAGGTCAATCCCGAGCCCAAGGCCTTCTTGTCGCGATGCATGAGCGCCATCAGATCATCAACGTCAAGCCCTGACGGCGGGCTAGTCATGAGGTCGTACTCTCCGGCCACGACGTTACGGTGTTCTTGAACTCTGTCGACGTCTATCCGACCCAGATTGTGGCCTAACTCGGCGGCATAAACCAGGCCGATGGCCACTGCTTCACCGTGTGCCAACTCATGTCCCGTAGCGATCTCGAGGGCATGGGCGAAGGTATGCCCGTAGTTGAGGAGCGCTCGTCGGCCACTCTCGCGCTCGTCAGAAGCAACGATTTCGGTCTTAATTTCGATGCAGCGCGCGACCCGTTCTTCCAGGTCCATTTCTAACAGGTTGTCGCCGGTCAGAAAGTGGTACTTCGCCATTTCGCCCATGCCACAGCGCATTTCGCGCAGCGGGAGAGTATCGAGGAAGTCAAAATCGCACAGGACGCCAGCTGGCTGCCAATAAGCACCGACAAGGTTTTTACCTTCAGGCAAATTGACACCGGTCTTGCCTCCGATAGCAGCGTCCACCATCCCGAGCAGGCTCGTTGGCACATGCACGACAGGGGTCCCCCGGTGCCACGACGATGCAGCAAAGCCTGCCACATCGGTCACCATGCCGCCGCCGACACCGATGACCACGTCGTTCCTAGTCAAGCCCATGTCCGCGAACCCACGTACCAGCGTCTCGATCGTGTGGAGCGTTTTGGCGCCTTCGCCTTGGTCGATCACAAACGTCGTCACGTCGAGACCAGGGAGGACAATCTCTGCAGGAATACCGTCCTGGGTGATGATGGCCACCCGTTGCGCCGGCGCCGGAAGCAACGGCGCAAGTTCGGCCACAATTCCCCGACCAATCACGACGTCATAGCTGCGGTCACCAAGTGGTACGTTCAGCCGGCGCATCGGAGCACCGCCTTGGCCACATCTTGTACCGATCGATTGTCGACCGACACGATTGCGTCGGCGACTTCTCGATACAGCTCATCACGGTCTCGGTGCATAGCGCGCATCATCGCATCGGGATCGTCGTCGAGAAGTGGTCGGTGTGTGCCGCTCTTGACTCGATCAATCAGCAGTTCCACGTTGGCGAGCAGCCACACCACGTGCGCATCGCTCTCTGCAAGGACGGTCCGATTCGCCGTCTCGAGCACCACTCCACCCGCGGCAGCGATCACCGAGGGCTCGTCACCGCTGAGCACATCGATGAGTGTCCTCGTCTCTAGCTTTCTAAATTCGGCCTCACCATCTGTCGTCCAGATTTCCCGAACGGTACGGCCTGATCGCTGTTCGATGAGTTCATCGGAATCGAGCAGCGGGCGGTCGAGCTTTCGCGCAAGCACTCGCCCGACCGATGATTTTCCTGCGCCCATCATTCCGATCAGCACCAAGTGCTTTGCGCCGCAAATGTTCACGACAAGTGGGCTCTAAACGACTCGGCATTGCGAACGAACTCGTCCATGGAGTCACCGCCGAACTTGCGCTGCGCCTCGGTTGCCAGAACGAGCGACACCATTGTCTCAGCAACAACGCCCATTGCTGGCACCGCCGTCACGTCGGTGCGCTCCTTGAACGAGACGCCAGATTCTTTTGTGGCGGTGTCGACGGTTTCAAGCGTGGGCCGGTTTAGCGTGGCGAGTGGCTTCATCGCTGCCCGTACTACAACGAGCTCGCCGGTAGTCATCCCGCCTTCGGTGCCACCCGCTAGTGCGCTGCTGCGCCGATACTCGCTTGCATCGGAGTCCCAGCTAATTGGATCGTGTGCAGTACTTCCCCGCCGTCCAGCGATTTCAAAACCATCGCCAATCTCGACACCCTTCACCGCTTGAATGCTCATGACAGCCTGAGCGAAGGCCGCGTCGATCTTGCGGTCCCAGTGAACGTGGCTGCCAAGCCCGACAGGTACCCCAAAGGCAAGCACTTCGACGATGCCGCCAAGTGAGTCACCTTCTTTCGCAGCAGCCTTAATGGCGGCGATCATCGCTTCGGACGCATTTGCGTCGAAACAACGCACTGGATTCTCGTCGACTCGATGGAGTTCAGTCGGTGTCGGGCGTGCAGCGGACGCCGGGATCCGGGCGTCGCCCATCTGAATGACGTGCGAAATGACCTCAATATCGAGTGCCTTGAGTAACTTCTTGGCAACTGCTCCGGCGGCCACGCGTGCTGCGGTCTCTCGCGCGCTGGCGCGTTCCAGTACGTCCCGGGCATCGGTGAAGCCGTACTTTTGCATGCCAGCCAAGTCTGCGTGACCTGGCCGGACCTGTGTAAGTGGATCCTTGGTGCCGCCCGGGGCCGGCGACATCTCGTCGTGCCACTTATCGCTACGGAACCACTCGCTATTTTGAATCTCAATGGCCAGCGGAGACCCAAGAGTGCGACCATGGCGGACGCCGCCAATCAGGGTGAGCTCATCAGCCTCAAAGCGCTGGCGTGGGCCCCGGCCGTAGCCAAGTCGGCGACGGCCCATCTCAGCTTGGATCTCGTCGACCGTGATCTCGAGGCCGGCTGGCAGGCCTTCCATGATGACCACAAGGCCCTGACCATGGCTTTCACCGGCGGTGAGGTAGCGAAGCATTCTGTGAGGCTATCTGGGAGTATTTCGCCGAACAGCGAGTTCGGTCGTGGCAGCTGCACGCATTGTTGCTACGTCCGGGCGATAGCCAAGCCAACGCTCCTGCTGCAGCGCCGCCTGGTGGACAAGCATGCCCAGTCCGTTAATTGTCGTTGCGCCGGCATCGACTGCTGCCAGCATCCACGCTGTTTCAAGCGGGGAGTACACAAGATCAGCGACGATTTGCCCGACGCGCAGCAAGCTGGGATCACACGCCATGTCAACGGAGGTTGCATCGCCCGGCTCAACGCCCATACCGACACTCGTCGCGTTCACAACGATGTCTGCTCGACTCACATCACTGACGATTCCGACCGTTGCTACACCCGACAATGCTGCAGCCCGTTCAGCACGATCCTGGGTGCGATTCAGCACCGTGATCTCGGCAGCACCGGCGCGGCCTAATGCGTCGATTACCGAGCGCGCTGCTCCCCCGGCACCAATAACAGCGATATGCGCATCGGCAACCTCTACACCTGTCTCTGCAAGGGAGGCAACAAAACCGGCGCCATCAGTGCTGGAACCGACAAGTTTGCCGTCATCCCAGCTCACGGTATTCACAGCTTCGAGCGCCCGAGCCGCTGGCTCTAGACGATCAACAAGTTGAGCAACGTCGAACTTATGGGGCATTGTTATCGATAGTCCAGCGAGACCGAGGAGACGCATCGCACTGATTGCCTCAGCAGCGCTCCCGGGGGCTATGTCAAACGCCGTGTACACCCAGTCGACGCCGGCTGCGTCCAAGGCCGCCTGATGGATGACCGGCGACAAGCTATGCGTGACCGGCGAACCGATGACTGCCGCAATGCGTGGTCCTGCGTGCTGCACGGTCAACATCACCGGCTGAACTCAACGTCGGCGTACCGGGCAATATTCGCCTCGTGTTGTTCGAACGTTGCCGAAAATGCGTGACTTCCGTCCGCGTCGGCGAGCACGTAGAAAAAGTAAAAACATTCCGACGGATTGGGAAGTTCTCGACAGATTGGGTCGCCTGGCGGTGGGTTTGCGGCCGGGTTGAGTGCCGCCCTGATCGACGCTCGACCAGGGTTTGCGATCGGCGTTCGCGGTAGGCCAGGCCGGGTATACGTGTTCCAGGGCGTATCAATTTGACGTAGTTGGCTGAAGTCGAGATTTGGGTCACCGTCGGTTTGATCGCGGCCGTAGTACACCGACGCATCGATTTGGAGTAGAAACGGTTCGTCAGGGTTAAAACGACTCACTGCGAGGCGATTGAGAATAACTCGGGAGATCTTCGCTCGATCCTCGGGAACAGCGGCCTCGCGTTCGATCATCGACGCAACGATCATCGCCTCATAGGGGGTGTAGCCGAGCAGCGCTGCCTTCGACTCGATGTCTTCCTGTTGACCAACACGCTCCATGAGACCCACCATACGGTCAAGTAATTGTGCCTCAGATTCGGCGTTCGACACTGAATAGGTGTCGGGAAATAGCAGCCCTTCGAGGCTGCCTGTTCCGGCGGGCAGCCATTTGGTTGCGACATCCGACGCAGTTGCCGCTGCAATGAATTCGGCTTCGTCCATTCGCTCAATCACGGCGTCGACGCGTCGACCCATACGGTCAATCGTAAAGCCCTCGGGAAACGTGACGTTCGTTGTGGTCAGAGCTGGCGGTGTTTTGAGGCGCGCCAGCACGTTGCCCATGTGATCGTTTGGTCGCAGCTGATAAAAGCCAGGAATTATCTCGAGACCGTCATCGTCTCGTTCGACGTATCGCGACCAGACCGCAGCGTCAGAAATAAAGCCCTCATTAACGAGTTGTTCGGTCAACGATTCAAAAGTCGCGTCTTGCGCTATCTCAAAGTTTTGCAACTCTCCTGGGTCACCAGGCGGATTGATCTTGCCGAGGTACCACCAGCCGACCATCCCAGCAATAAGAATCACGACGAGAACCAACGCTATGCAGGTATATACAACCCATTTCAGTGGCCGCGTTTGCCGTCGGAGCCGCTCGACTTGCCCAGTTTGATCAGTGGAATCCCACGGATCAGTCGGCCAATCCATCGCTGGCCGATTGTCCGGATCAATCTGGGCCTCTGGCAGCAGCGGGTCCAGCTGGGTCATGGTTTGTCCCATGTATGACGGCGGTGGTCAAGCCATGCTTGCAGCATTACCGCTGCGGCCATTTGGTCCACAATTTTGCGCTGTCGCTGACCGCTAAGACCGGCGTCACGCATCGCCTGTTCGGCCGTCACCGTGGTGAACCTCTCGTCGTACATCTCCACAGGCACTCCTACAACGGTAGCGAGCTGTCTCGCTTCGTTGGTGGCATCCCGTGCAGCTGGTCCTTCTGATCCATCAAGGGAGAGCGGCAGGCCAACAACTACGACTTCACACTCCTCGATTTCGACCAAGCGTGCGATCTCTGCATGATCATGTCGACGAGACTTCGATCGATAAACCGTGGTGAGGGCCGACGCAATGGTGCCGGACAAATCGCTCACAGCAATACCGATGCGCTTCGAGCCGAGATCTACTCCGAGCGCGCGGACGCCAGGAACGCGTTGCGACTCGGTCACAGAGATCCGATCACAGCACCTGCGGAACAGCCTCCGCAGCGATGCGCAGGGCTTCGGCAATGCCCGACGGGTCTTTACCGCCCGCAGTCGCAATGTCACCTTTACCTCCGCCACCACCGCCAACGGCACGAGCGGCATCTTTGATCAGGAGCGATGCAGGTTTCGAGTTGCCTGGAGCGACAGCGGCCACGAGAGACACACCACCCGTGTCGGTCTCGCCAACCAACACGACGACTTGAATCCCTGGCACTTGGCGCACGGCGACGGCCAACTCGCGCAAATCGCCGGGCGACAGTCCATCAACCTGAGTTACGACGACGCCTTCCACAGCGATATCGGCAAGTTCACTTGCACGCCCGGCAGCGAGCTGGGATCGCAATGCCTTGATCTGGTCTTGAAGACCCTTGACCTCATCGAGCTTGCGCTGCACGCCGCCACGCAAATCATCGGCTTGCGTGCCGACCATTTGCGCCACGTCTGAGATCAGCGATTCATCGCGTTGGAGCAGTGCGACGCTGGCATCACCGCTCACTGCTTCGATCCGACGCAGGTTGGATCCGATCGATGACTCACTGACGACCTTGATCGTCCCGATGTCACCGGTGGCACGAACGTGAGTGCCTCCGCACAATTCAATAGTCGAGCCAGCCTCAAGTACTCGAACGATGTCGCCGTACTTGTCGCCGAAGAACGCAATCGCACCGAGCGCCTCAGCTTCGTCCTTGGTCGTCTCGTAGACACGCGTCGGCATATTGCCCAACGTCTCGTGGTTAGCGATGTCCTCGATCTGTTTTATTTGCGCGGGTGTCACCGCTTCGTAGTGCGAGAAGTCAAAACGAAGCCGGTCGGGACCGACCATTGACCCTGCCTGCTTGACGTGTTCGCCAAGCACGTGACGAAGCGCATAGTGCAACAGGTGCGTAGCGGTGTGGTTGCGGCGAATGGCATCGCGGCGCAGGACATCGATGGAAGCCGTCGCGCTCTGTCCCACGCTCACGGTGCCATCGGTGATACGCGCATGATGGCGCCACAGGTTTGGCAACGCAAACGTGGTGTCAAGCACAGTTGCAGTACCGGTATCCGTGGTGATCGTGCCGGTGTCGCCAACTTGTCCTCCCGCTTCGGCGTAAAACGGGGTGCGATCTAGGAAAATATCGATCGTTGCGTTACCGTCAGCATCGGCGGGGCCATCGAGAATCGCAAGCACGGAAGAATCTGCGAAATCGTCTGAGTAGCCCACGAAATCAGTAATTCCGAACTGATCGAGTACATCACGGAAGCCCTCGACTGCACCAGCGTCAGCGCCGCTCTTTTGGGCAGCTTTTGCCCGTTGACGCTGCGCTGTCATGTCAGCGTTGAACCCATCAAGGTCGACTTCGATGCTGCGCTCGCTGGCGATTTCCTGCGTGAGTTCGAGCGGAAAACCGTAGGTGTCGTGCAGGAGAAATGCGGTCGATCCCGAGAGTTTCTCGGTGTCATCATTGAGTTCACCGTCGAGGATAGCCAGACCGTTCTTCAATGTGTGACGAAAGCGTTCTTCCTCCTTGCCAATGACATCGGTAACAAAGCCCATATTTTTGGTGACATCCGGATACGCCCGTCCCATGATGTTTCCGGCAACCTCAACAAGGCGTGGCATCACAAGCTTGTCTGTGCCAAGCAGATACGCGAAACGCACTGCACGACGGACAATCCGACGTAAGACATAGCCGCGTGCCTCGTTAGATGGGAACACGCCGTCGTTGACCAGCATTGTGCTGGAGCGGGCATGCTCGGCGAGCACACGCATAGCGAAGCTTGCACGGTCGTCGTAGTCGCCGACGATGTACTTGTGTCCGGTGATTGACTGCGCCTCGTCGATTAGCGGCTGCATCAGGTCGGTCTCCCAGACCGAGTCGACGCCCTGCTTCAACGCAAGAACACGTTCGAGGCCAGCCCCTGTATCGATTGACGGCTTTGGGAGCGCCGTGCGCACTCCGTCAGCCGACTGGTTGAACTGCATGAAGACGAGGTTCCAGAGTTCCATAAACCGATCCCCGGCCGGGTCACGCAGCGGGCCGCCTTCCGGGCCAAATTCAGGACCACGATCAATGTGGATCTCGCTGCACGGCCCGCAAGGGCCGGTATCGCCCATCTGCCAGTAATTGTCTTTGTCACCCAACCGTTGGATTCGCTCCATCGGCACCCCGACTTGGTCGTGCCAAATCTGCTCCGCTTCATCATCCGACTCGTGGACCGTGATCCACAACTTGTCACCGTCGAAGCCGAGACCGCCCTGTTCGACCGATTCGGTCATCAGGTCCCAGGCGTACGGAATCGCCGCCTCTTTGAAGTAATCGCCAAAACTGAAGTTCCCAAGCATCTCAAAAAAGACGAGGTGTCGCTTCGTCCGGCCGACGTCATCGAGGTCGTTGTGCTTGCCGCCAGCACGGGCACACTTCTGCGAGGCAGTGGCTCGTTTGAACGGAGGCTGCTCGTTGCCGACGAAGTAGTCCTTGAACGGAACCATGCCGGCGACGTTGAACAGCACCGTTGGGTCATGCGGGATGAGGCTCGCCGACTGCACGACGGTGTGGTCCCTCGCAGCGAAGAAGCCCGTGAAGGTGTCGCGCAACTGGTCAGCCGTCATGGGGCCATCGAAAGTTCTCGTCATAACGGCGCCGATCCTACCGAGCAGCCCATCAAGCGGCGTGGAGGATGCGGGATCGGTTGCACAGCGTTCTGGCAGTAGCTTGCTCCGCTGTGAGCGGATCTGAGTCCCAGCCCATTGATGTCCATGAGTGGATCAGCTTTGATGACCCTGATGAACACCGAACCTGGGTTTTCGACGCTACGTACCTCCGATCGAACTACACATGCATCTTTGGTTGCGGCTGCAAGGGCATTCTCGACGAACCTGCCCCCGAATTGATGCAAGGATGCTGCTCGTTCGGCGCCCATTTCGTTGATAGTGCCGATGTCGACAACCTGAAGTCTTATTTCGACCGCGTGGAACCCAGACATATGCAATTCCATACCAAGGCTGCGACTGTCAAGAAAGGGTTACCGGGCTACCTCCGCGACGGCGATCCGGACGACGAAGGTAACCCGACCGTCATGACCGAGCTCGTCAGTCACGAAGGCACGAGCGCCTGCATCTTTTTGAATCGGCCTGGATTCGAGGGCGGCGCCGGTTGCGCGCTTCATGTTGCAGCTGATGCCCTCGGCGAACGAATGATGGACTGGAAGCCGCAGGTGTGCTGGCAAGTCCCGCTGCGACTCGAACATTCCAGTGACGAATCAGGCCATGTCACCTCACGGCTGCGCGAGTGGAAGCGCCGGGACTGGGGAACAGGAGGCGAAGACTTTGGCTGGTGGTGCACCGAGGAACCCGATGCGTTCGTCGGCGGTGAGCCTCTGTACCAGTCCGCTCGAAACGAGATCGTTGAGCTAGTCGGCGTGGCGATCTATGACCAAATGGTCCAACTGCTGGAGCGGACCGAGTGGGTACCGTTGGCGCATCCTGTTGTGAGGCGCTAGAAGCAATCGAGAACGCCCAAGTGCAACTATTCGTCGTCGTCTTCGTCGTCGAACTCAACGCCGTACTTGGCGGCCAGTTCGGCGTAATCGTCATCACCTGACGATTCATTTGCGTCAGACCCAACATCGTCTCGACCACCAAGGCCGAGATCGAATGCTCCTGGTCCGGACTGCTTAAGTTTTCTCGCCTCTTCAAAACGGCGATGACGACCCTTCTTCACGACAGGGCTCCCACACTAGAAAGTTGACATTAAAACGAATGATACCGGCCTGAACAGGCATTTCGCGGACGCTTGGCCACCTAGGCAACAAATACTGCTCTCATTACCCGCAACGTGGCGACTCAAACCAAAGGGTAGGCGCTAAACAGACAACAGTCACACTTAGCCTTGGCTTTGTTACCGCAACAATCTGGTTGCCGACCATGATCCAAGCTCTCCAAACGTCGATGTTGAGAGTGGCTTTACTGAGATCCCCGCTGGAGAAGTAACTCGAAAGCGTGCACCAACGAGTGATCGTGTCATCGCAGTGGTCAATCGTCGGCGATTTCGAAGTGACACCGAGCAACTACTCACCATCTTTCGAGAAATTCACTGCCGCGGAATCAACGCCAAGACGCCAAACGCTTCGCGCGGACTAGCGTTCGGTTTTGAGATGCCAAGGGGCCGTTGGCAGCACCGATGCCAGGTGCCTCGTATCGATCAACCACGATCCCGGCCTCGAGTTTCCAACGTCATTGACAACAATTCCCCCAGCAATGTTGTTAGCTACTAGATGCCCAACCGCTGAAACAGTCTGAGCGTCAGTTCATCCGCAATCTGCGAGCCTTCGGCCCTGCACATGTCCATTTGTAATTGAGCCATGGTGAGAGGCGACGATTTTCTTCCGCAGCACATGCTCGGTCACGCCGATTTCAGCCGACGACCGCCCATCGCCATGACTCCGAAGAACGATTTTTGACGCTACACGCCAGCGAGAAAAACCTCCACTGGTCGTCGCCCAAAGTTGCTTAGTGCCGTAGGTCTTCAGCCAACAGAGATCAGTTTTAGGCGACCGGCTTCAAAGGTCAGGCCTGCTTTGCCGGCAACTAGTTCTTGAATACCGTCACCAAGCATCGCCGCCCTCCATCCATGGGCCAATTTCGCATCGTCATCGCCACGTAGGAAGGCAACGATGTCTCCTCGGGTACCAAGCAACACGGTGTCGATCTTCTCATCGCGCGCAAGTTGGCTCACCCACGCTGACACCAGCGTCACCGCTGGTCGCAGATTCCTATCAAGGTCATCAGGTGATGCCGGCGCATCCGGCGGCTCGTTGCCCTTGCCGTCGCGTACCGCCTCCAACAACTCCTCAGCAATTGCGCCTTTCGAATGACGGTCATCAATCCCACGCGCCTGAGAAAGTTCTTTCAGCGTCGAAGGACTTCGCTGAGACACGCCCAGGATCGCAAGGTCGGGCAATACCTGCCGAACCGGGATATCGACTCGCATTGCGCGACGCTCGCGCCACGCCGCCACCGATTGCGCCACTGCACGAGCACCCGGCCGTAGCGACCGACTGTCTTTTAAACGCAGCCACGCCTCTTCAGGTTTGGCTCCGCTGACGGGCCTGTTGAGAAGCTCTTCAAATGCGTCGACGGCCCACTGCCCTCGGCCTGCATTCTCAAGCTTGATCTCGAGCAAATCGTGCACCTCAAGCAGATACTCGACATCAATCGCCGCATATTGGCACTGGTTCTCGGTCAGCGGTCGCCGCAACCAGTCGGTCAACCGGTCACCCTTCGCCGGAGTGATATTGATCTCACCCTGCAACAAAGCCACAAGCGACGGGTTTCCGTAACCAACGAAACCAGCGGCGAGTTGTGTGTCAAACATCCGTCGCGGAACGCTGCCCACTGCGTGGGTGAGTACATCAAGATCCTGCTGGGCTGCGTGTATGACGCACAAAGATTCACTAGCGAAAAGTCGACTGAACCCCGAGATGTCAACAGCAAGCGGATCGATGAGTGCCAATTCTTGAATGCCGTCGCGACCGTCAGGCTGCCAGGCAACTTGCACCAGTGCAAGCTTTGGCCAGTAGGTCCGCTCGCGATGGAACTCCGTATCCAGAGCATATCGATCGACATCGAGCAGCTCACTCAAGACGTCGTCGAAATGTTCCTGCGTGTCGACCCACTGGTAAACGATCTCACCAGGGGCGATTTGTGCTGGTCTACTCTCACGGTTCTTGCGCACTCCGGAACGTGCCATATCAGCGACCCGAGACCGTATTGTGACCAGCCGCCCACCAAGCCATCATCCCGCCGGCAACATTAACAACGTTCTTTCCCTGAGCAGCCGCGAACTCACACGCCCGATAGCTGCGCCCACCCACTCTGCAGATCACATAAGTGGGCTTAGTCGCTCCATCATCTCCAAAAGCATCGAGACGCTCAGGCACCATACCGAGCGCAACGTGAACGGCGGACTCAATGTGACTGTCAAACCACTCGTCGTCTTCGCGCACATCGACAAGCCGAACTTCACCGGCCGCTTTGAGGAGCAAGAGTTCGTCCACTGAAATTTCAGGTATGGCCACGTTGGGACCCTACTGGCCTACACCACCGGAACTTGGAACATCGAGCGGTCGATTGACGTTGGTCAGCGCTTGAGCCCGCACGTGAACGATTTGCGTGTCGATCTGGTCGAGGACGCGGTAAACCGCTCTTTCACCGCCGTCAAAGAGGGCCAACACGTCATCCAGAAAGATGCGATTCCAGACGACAAGCGCCGGTTCGACCCGGTTCGTTTGGGCGACCGTTGCAGCGCATTGCGGATCGGCATGAGCAGAGTGCAGCAAGTTGCGAACAGTCTCAGTATCGAGAAGAGGCAGGTCGCAGGCAGCAACCAGCACGTGCGACGCGTCAACAAAGTAACGCAGGGCGCTGATGACACCACCGAGGGGGCCTTGGCCGGGCGCAGCATCCTCAACCACGGGGATGTTAAGCGGAGCAAGCTCTGACGGCGACCCGCCGATCAGGGCAATGTCGCTGCACCCGCCATGGGCCAGCGCCCTTGCCACACTCTGCGCCATAGGAACGCCATCAACGTTGATCAGCGCTTTGGTCCGGCCCATTCTACGGCTAGCTCCACCGGCGAGAATCGCTCCTGCAACGCGCTCCATGTTTCTCTCAGCAATCAGTCAGATTCAAGTGAGATCCCGGTCGGGTCTAGTTGAAGGAGAAACAGCGTGATCCGCTCGGCCTCGTCGGTTTCGCCGATCTCCGCAGCCATTGCGCCTAAGCCCCGCAATGCCCGCAGGAATCCGCGATTGGTGGGTTCCGCCCACCTCACGTATCCGCTCCCCCGCCACCCGTTGGCCCGCAAAGTGTCCAGGCCCCGGTGATATCCAACTCGATAGGCCGCGTAGCGCTCCATCGTGTCGCGACCGAGATCGCCGAGTTCGGCCCACCCTGCGAGAAATCGTGGCGATGCTGCCACCACAGCGCTAACCGCAGCCCGACGTTCTCCTTCAGGCAACGCTAACGCCTCGGCGAGTCGCAGGGCGTCGACGGGGGCTGGCGCTGGAAGGACTGTGGTTGGGAGTCCCGAAGACATGTTTATTGGCTGGTCGCTCATCGCTTGCGAGCGTACAGAGCGCCGCCCCCATTAGGATCGTCTAGGTGTCCGCCCTCACGCTTGACGCAGCCAAAAGTTTGTCCGCTACGGCAGTGATCATCTTCCTCATCGGTTCTTTTGCAGCAGCGTTGATCATGAAGACGATCATTCAGAAGGTAGTCGTCATCTCCGTGTTGCTTCTTCTCGCGTTTTCGGTTTACAGCCAACGCGCCTCGTTGCAGGACTGCGCCGACAAGGTCCAAGGCAACTTCACCCGTGACGGCACAAGTGTCACCGTGACTGACACCGAGTGCTCGTTCTTTGGCGCTCAGGTCACCATCACAGATCCGCGCACCGAGTGACCGAGCCAGCAACTTCGAACAACAGCCCCGATCGACCGATCCCGCGAGCAACCCTCGTTCGATTAACTGCCGCAAAGGCGGTCGCTAATACGGCGCTGCGTTGGATTCCACCTTTCCTGCCGACTCTCGAGCGGGCCTTTGGTGTCACCACCACCCAACTCACGACCGTGTTGGGGCTCGGCGAGACCGCAGGACTGTCGACCGTGGTCGTCGGTAAACACCTCGATCAAGGGCGCGAGCGCCTCATCATGATTGGCGCTTTAACGACCATTTCGGTCTCGTCAGTCATCGCTCTCGGCGGTTCGATCTGGACATTTGCTATTGCTTTCGTCCTCCTAATTCTCGGTGTCGCCAACTTCACTGTGGCTGCGCATGCTTTCATCAGCCACCGAATTGACTATCGATGGCGGGCGCGCTCGATCGGACTGTTCGAAACGTCGTGGGCGCTTGCACTGCTTCTTGGTGGTCCGATCATCGCAATTCTGATAAACGTCTTCGGCTGGCGCGGTCCTTTCGTCTTCCTTGCAGCTGGATGTGGCCTCGCTGCTCTGGGGGTTGCTCTCTCGCTCCCCGTTGCACCCCGTCGAGTTGGCGCCAGCGCGGCCAATCAGACACGTCAGCGTCTCACGCCAAAGGCATGGCTCGTCGTCCTCGGATCGGCCACGCTCGCCCCGGCCGGACTGTCGATCTTTGTGATCTCAGGAACTTGGCTCAACGACGAGTTCGGTGTCTCAACTGGAGGGCTGGGGTTAATCGTGATGGGTTTTGGATTCTTTGAACTGGTTGCGAGCGTTAGCACAGCGACGTTTGCCGACCGCGTTGGAAAAATAAAGTCAACGCTCGGCGGCACGGTTGTCGTTCTGCTCGGCCTCGCCGTGATGCTGTCTGCCGGGAGCCAACTTTGGCTCGGCGTCGCCGGCCTTCTGGTTTTGTTGATCGGTTTCGAATACGGCTTCGTTACTTCGCTTTCCCTCGTCAGCGAAGCGATGCCTGAAGCCCGCGGCACCACACTCGCGGTTGGAAATGCCGTAGGTACCCTCACCCGTGGTGTTGGCACGCTTCTCACCGGTGTGTTGTACGGCGCTTACGGTGTCAGCGGCTCCGCCGCCCTATCCGCCTCGGCAGCCGCCATCTCCGCAGCCTGCATTCTCCTCAGTCGATCTCTCGACTGAGCCACTCGCGTAGCAACATCGACAATTCGGTCGGGTGCGTGTTGGGTGCACCGTGTCCCGCACCATTAAGACGGGCGAACACTGCTCTCGGCAGCAGGCCAGCAAGTAGCTGCATTCCTCGTTGATGATGAAGGCGACCGTTGTCGCCGCTTACTGCTAACACCGGGCAACGCACATCATTGGGGTTCCAGGGCGCAGCACGGCGCAGATCGTTGAGCTCAGCGACCATCGACTCACCCTCGGCACGCCTTCGAGCTTGTGTAGCTTCCGGCAACCGCTCCCATCGCACGTCGCCGACGAGTCGGCGCATGAACGCTTCGGCTGCGTCCTGCGGACTCTCCGCATGCGCTGCAGCACCGCCTGCCCCGCTGTTAGGCCACCAATCCAACCACGACAGCGGTGTCTCATACACAGCGGTTCGAGCGATTAGCTCCGGCCGTTGAGCTGCCAGTCCGAGAACGACGTTGCCTCCGAAACTGTGTCCAAATGCCAGATCGATGCTCCGCCCCGGCGCATGCCGGTCAATCACTAGGGCCAGGTCAGCGACATGCTCATCGACCCCATACGGGGGTCCGATGTCTCTCGATTTCGCGTAGCCCCGTCGGTCGTAACGGATTACGACTGCAGTCTCCTCAAGTCGCCTACTAAGTCGAAGCATGCCTGCTGACCGGTCCATCGAACCGTGACACAAGATGATTAACGGGCGAGCGAAATCGTCGATGTTGCCCGCTACTGCCGAAAAGAGTTCAGTCGACATGCACGATGCGCATCACGTCCGATGCTGCTCTCCCGACCCACGAACGTTTTGGCAGGTTGCGGTCAAGGTCGGCCTGGCGTTGGGCAGGTACACCGGCCAGGACCACCACGGTGTCACCGTGACGCACGGCGCCAGCCCGGAGAGCCGTTTCGACGGCGAACCAGACCATCTCGTCGGTGGACTCGTACGTGCCAACCTGCATTGGGATGACTCCCCAGGTAAGCGCCAAGCTCCGCACCATCGACGCCTCCGGCGAAAGGGCGATCATTTCGGCCTCCGGCCGGAATCGCGCCATGGCTCGCGCTGTCCGCCCGCTGTTCGTACAACACAGAATGGCTGATGCCTTCGAATCAATCGCCGCCTGTGATGCAGCGTGCGTTAGTGCTGCTGTGACTCTGTCGCCCTGTTCCATTGGTTCGTGTCGCCCGTCGAGCTGCACGCGACCCAAGCGGTCCGCCCATTGGCGGTAGCTTGCCGCTGATTCAGCTCGCTCTGCGATCTTGCCCATCGTTGCCACAACTGAGACAGGGTCACGACCAATAGCCGTCTCGCCGGACAGCATCACCGCGTCGGTACCGTCGAAAACAGCATTGGCAACATCGCTCACTTCAGCGCGCGTTGGTGCAGACGACTCGATCATCGACTCGAGCATCTGCGTGGCGGTGATGACCGGGGTGCCGAGTTCGACGCAGTGTCGAATGATTTTCTTCTGTAGGTGCGGCACATCTTCAATCGGACAGTCGATGCCCAGGTCCCCGCGGGCCACCATCACGGCATCTGACGTCTTCACTATGTCGTCAAGGTTGGCAATCGACGAATTTGTTTCGATCTTCGCGACGAGCTGCGCACGCGTACCGACAACGTCGCGGACTCGCTGAACATCGATTGCTTGGCGGACGAACGACACGGCAATGAATTCGACCCCTGCCGTTGCCATCTCGTCAGCAAGCACCAAGTCCTCATCAGTCGGGGTGGCTAGGCGCAGATTGTCGGACGGCAGATGCACACCGGGCTGACCGTTGGCAGTACCGCCTGTCTCGACGCGAACTGTGGCGCACATATCTCCAACTGACTGCACTGACATCGAAATCGCGCCGTCGCCGAGCATTACGTTCCCGCCGATCGTCAGGTCTTCAAGCAGCGTTTCGTACTGCACATAGATGCAGCGTGAGTCACTTGGCTCATCGCCGGCACGCAGCTCCACCAACTCGCCTACAGCGAGCACAGCTCCGCTTTCAGGGAAACGACCAGATCGAATTTTTGGGCCGGGCAAGTCGGCAAGTACCGCCACCTCTTTGCCGACCGTTTCGGCAGCGGCGCGCACCGTACTGAGCCGCAGCAGGTGTTCCTCGATCGTGCCGTGGCTCAAGTTGAGGCGCACGACGTCGACACCGGCGCGGATGAGGTCCTGAAGACCGGTGGCGGTGTCACTTGCCGGGCCGATAGTGGCCACGATCTTCGTCCTGCGTGTCATATCTGCTTGTCTATCGTCAATGGAGTTGTTGTTGATCCGCCACGCACTTCCAATTCGACGCGAGCTGAATTCCGGCGCGGCGGACCCTGAGTTGTCCGCAGAAGGTCACGCCCAAGCAGCGCACCTAGCTGAATACCTTGCATCAGAGCATCTCGATGCGGTCTATGCAAGTACGATGCAAAGGGCGAGACAGACTGCAGAGCCGTTGGCGGCGCGGCGCAATCTTGACATTGCGCTTCGCGACGGCGTAGCCGAGTTCGATCGATTTAGCTCCGAATACATCCCCGTTGAGGAGTTGAAAGCCGACAAAGACCCGAGGTGGCTGGAAATGCTGGAAGGCGTCTGGGACGGTAACGAGACCCAAGAGGACTTCCGCAACCGGATAGTCGACACGATCGAAGGTATCGTCACGGCTCATCGCGGTCACCGTGTCGCTGTGGTCTGCCACGGTGGCGTCATCAACGCCTACCTCACCGCCATCCTCAACATGACTGACGACTTCAGCCGAGGTTTCTTCTATCCGAACTACACTTCGATCCAACGGGTCGCTGCATCCTCGAACGGCGATCGCTCAGTCATCACGCTCAACGAGACGAGCCACCTGCGTAACACCGGGCTACCCATGGGTCTTTTTCAAAAAGGATGACCGACGTGATCTCCAACCCAGCTAGTTCCACCAAAATTGCCGACCTGATCTCGTTTCTAGACGCATCTCCTTCACCGTGGCACGCAGTACAGTCAGTCGTTGCTCGTCTCGACCGCTTCACTGAGCTCGATGAGACAACCGCTTGGAACGATATTCCCACCTGCGGATATGTGATACGCGGTGGGGCAACAGTGGCGTGGAAGCTCCCGTCAGGCAGTAGCGCTGCAACACCGTTTCGAATCGCTGGCGCGCATACCGATTCGCCGTGCCTGCGCGTGAAACCGCAGCCTGACACGGACAGCGCAGGCTGGAAACAGTTGGGAGTCGAGATCTATGGCGGCATCTTGAACAACACCTGGCTTGACCGCGACTTGGGGATCGCTGGCCGCCTCGTCGCCCGCGACGGAGCGACGGCACTGGTCGATGTTCGACGCCCAGTCGCTCGTGTTCCTCAACTTGCTGTGCATCTCGACCGCAACGTCAACGAAAGCGGCCTTGTCCTCGACCGCCAACAACACCTCACTCCTGTGTGGGGAGTCGGCACAACATCGCCTGGCGAGTTCTCCGAATGGATTGGCAGCGAATCCGGCCTCGACACGCCGCCCACCTGGTGGGACCTGTGCTTATACGACACACAGGGCGCTGCTGTCATCGGAGCTGATCAGTCGCTGCTTGCATCAGGCCGGCTCGACAACCAACTGTCTTGCTGGGCTGCCGCCTGCGCACTGAACGCAGCCCAACCGGTTGATCACATTGCGATGATCGTCCTCAACGATCACGAGGAGGTCGGCTCGGCAAGCTCCACTGGCGCAGCGGGTCCGCTGCTTGAATCTATAATCGACCGCTTAGTTTCGACACGCGGCGGATCGAACGACGATCTCCCCCGCGCTCTTGCCGGATCGCTATGCATCTCGGCCGACAACGCGCACGCGATCCATCCGAACTACCGCGAACGACATGAACCTGGGCACCATCTGGTTGTCAACGGTGGGCCCGCCCTCAAAGTCAACGCCAATCAACGGTACGCGACGTCGGGAGAAACTGCTGCTGCTTTTCAAGTCGCATGTGAGGCCGCCGGTGTTCCGTGGCAGGTCTTCGTTTCACATAACAATATGCCGTGTGGGTCTACCATTGGGCCCATCACTGCGACCCGGCTAGGTATTGCAACCGCCGACGTCGGCGTCCCGCAGTTGTCGATGCACTCGTCGCGAGAGTTGTGTGGAGCCGAAGACCCTGAATTTCTGGCCGCAGCTTTAACAAGCTTCTTCAGCTGAGCTCTTTAGTTAATTTAAGCTCTCGCTTCGTCGAACAGACGCTGCAGTTCAGCGTGCAGTTGCTCCGTCACCTCAGCGACAGCTCGGCGCGACGCGCGGCCATTTTCGCTGACCTCCGCTCGTATTGGATCGCCAATGACGACCTTCACCTTGTGCGGGAACACGAATTTCGCGCCGCGTGGCATCACCCTGTCAGAGCCGCCGATACCCACAGGGATGATCGGTACACCAGCTTTAGCTGCAACGAACGCTGCACCGTCAAACAGCGGTTGCACGACTGGGCCGTCCTTGCGTTCACCTTCCGGAAACAGCACTAGGGGCTCTCCACCTTTGAGTACTGCAATCGATCGTTGCAATGCCTCACGATCAGCGGTGCCGCGCGACACCGGGAACGTCCCTAAAGCCGAGATGAGCTTGCCCACAGCCGCGTATTTCCACATCGAGTCCTTGCCCATGAACCGGACACGACGTCGGGTCACACAGGCCGCAATCGGCGTATCAACGTAGCTGCGATGAACCGGCGCCAACACGTAAGCCCCCTCTGCCGGCAGGTGCTCCTTACCCTCGATTTTCATGCGTGTGTAGAGCTGTGCGAAACCGCAGACAATCGTGCGAAAGACGATGTACAAGGCTTTTTCCAATCGACTCGCCCCGGCGAATCCGGTCTCAACCCTTGACATCGTCGCTCCCTCGGCTCGGGGCAAGTAGGTTGAGGACCGAGTCGACGACATCATTGATCGACAAGCCACTGGTGTCAACCACGATGGCGCCACTTGCTTCGACCAGTGGGCTATCAGCACGAGACGAATCTTTTCGGTCGCGTTCGATAATCGAGGACTCGACATCGTCAACATCGCCACCGATCTCCGCAACACGCCGCTCGGCTCGCACACGCGGTGACGCCGTTACGTACAGCTTGAGTGCAGCGTCGGGGAACACGACCGACCCAATGTCTCTTCCCTCAACAACACCGCCACCTCGTACCGCAACCCATTCCTGTTGACGGCGAACCAACTCAGCACGAACCGCACTGTTTGCCGCAACCGAGCTCACCGCAGCGGTCACTGCGCGCCCGCGAATCTCGATACTCGCGTCGACGCCGTCGACAGTAACGCCGTCGTCGTGAAAACCGAGTTCAATTGCTTCGGCTATCCGCGCCACCGCTTCGACATCGCCTGGATCCAGCCCTCGTCGGAGAACACCGAAGGTGACGCCCCGATACATCGCCCCTGTGTCGAGATAGCCCAACCCGAGGCGCGATGCGACCGCTCGACCGACCGTGCTCTTGCCAGCGCCCGCTGGACCATCAATGGCAATCACCACACCGTCGGCTGAAGTCACCAGCTCACCCCAACCGGACGACCTTCGTCGTAGCCAGACGAACTCTGCAATCCAACTACGGCCCGCTCTTGGAAGGCTGAGACCGAATCAGCACCCGCATAGGTACATGCTGACCGCAGTCCAGCGACAATTTGATCGATGATGTCCTCGACACTCGGACGCTCAGAATCCAGGTACATCCGGGACGTGCTGATGCCTTCCTCAAACAACTCCTTGCGGGCTCGATCGAACGAGCTCTCGGCCCGAGTGCGGTTTTTTACCGCTCGGTTCGACGCCATTCCAAAGCTTTCCTTGTAGAGCCGCCCTTCTGGGTCACGGAGCGTGTCGGCAGCAGATTCGTAGGTTCCCGCAAGCCATGAACCGAACATCACGTTGGCTGCACCACCTGCGAGCGCCAGCGCTACGTCTCGGGGGAACCGCACCCCACCGTCCGCCCAGACGTGCTTACCCAACCGGGCTGCCTCAGCAGAACACTCGAGTACGGCCGAGAACTGCGGACGGCCGACTCCAGTCATCATCCGAGTAGTGCACATCGCACCTGGGCCCACGCCGACCTTGATGATGTCGGCGCCGGCCGCAATCAACTCTCTGGTTCCGTCTGCAGTGACGACGTTGCCTGCGACAATGCATGCGTCAGGCAACGATGAGCGGACCGCTTCGACTGCGCGTAGCGTTCGTGTTTGATGTCCGTGTGCAGTGTCAATCACTAAAACGTCGGCACCCATTCGGGACAGTTCGGTCGCACGCGCCGCAGGGTCACCAT
>Ga0213869_10000240_pt1 | contig 46249 bp, 44 predicted proteins | sample PICome_10_FD_160083 | JGI IMG/M metagenome (GOLD analysis project Ga0213869, IMG submission 160083) | Coastal seawater microbial communities near Pivers Island, North Carolina, United States - PICO132 | ecosystem: Environmental > Aquatic > Marine > Coastal | place: USA: North Carolina...
ATTGCGACCTTTCGCCAAAACGCCCTGCAACATCCCAGCAGTGAAACCGAATCTTTACACAGCTGCTTGACCTTTTTGAGCGCTTCGGCGCGTTCCCGTTTTTTTTGCTTCTTCCATCTGCGCTTCCAAACAGTCCATCTCAGATTTCAGCTCACTATAAGTTTTCATAAAATATGCTCCTTAGAATAAGTAAGATTTCCCATAATATGAAACATCTTACCTATAGTTAAATCTATAAGGTGGATGTAATATTCTTATGTGCCGTTCAAATATCCTTAAGCGTGCCTGTGTCAATTATTAAAAATTCAGAAAATAGTCCGTCTCTTGATACTTTAGACTGGGATTGAGTGACGTTCGATGCTGGAATTATTATAAAATTTAGGTCCCTAAACTTGTGCAAATCCAAATTCTAATGTGTCGTGCTTATACAACAGCGGCTTGGTTAAGCCAGACAGTGATTGCTTGGCCCGCCCGTCAGCATTAAAATTATCGCCTGCGAGATAGGTTTCGAAACTGGTCTTGAGTGTGGGCCATTCTTTATCAATCGCCGCAAACCAAACAGTGTTGCGATTGCGCCCCTTACTGATCGACATTTGTCGAAAGACACCTTCGTAAGATAAGCCGAGCCTTTGCGCGGCATTGCGGCTCTTTGTATTTAACGCGTTGCATTTCCATTCATACCGCCGATACCCGCTCTCAAACGCCCATTTCATCAAGAGAAACATCGCTTCCGTGCCTTCTCGTGTTTGTTGCAGCAACGGAGAATAGTTGATGTGACCAACTTCAATAGACCCAACTTCTGGTTTGATGCGCAGGTAACTCGCCAAACCGACGGCTTTATTGCTGGCACGTTTAATGATCGCGAAAAAATATGGATCTGGCGTTGAGGCCGCCTCGGTCAACCAGGTTTGGTAGTTCTCTAAAGTGGAAAAAGGCCCGTAGGGCAGATACGTCCAGTTTGAACCGTCACGATCCAAACTGTTTGCGTGAAATAAATCTTCAGAATGCTTGCCAACATCCAACGGTTCCAATCGGACCAATTGTCCTGACAACTCAACACCCCTTGGATGTGGAGGAGGCATATAGGTTTCTAAAGTCTGGTCCTCTCGCATACAGCCCCCCATGTGGCGTCGAATAACTTCTATCAATGTGATTATGATCGTTGAGCGCACCGCAGCTCCATCAATCCACAACGTTGCGGCATATGATCGTATTCTGGTAATCCCCCCATTTTCAATGGGGCCCGCTTGTAAAACTACGCAGCCATTTTCAGTTTCATATCGGGTGTGATGGCGCCGATGGTCATGTTGGGCCGATTGTTTTTGTAAGTCCAGAGCCATTCGGTTGCGTGTTCGGGAGCCTCCTCTCTCGGTTCAAAGATGCTTTGATCCAGCCATTTGCGGTGCAGCCTGCGATTGTAACGCTCTATGTCTTCTTTCTGCTGTGGTTTAGCTACTTTGCTACCAAGTATTTTGATTTTATTTATCATACTCTATTTCTTATGAAGTGTAATAGTTGCTGTAGTTTCGAAGTTTGTTTCTCACTGCTAATACAAAATAAACTCAAATGCTGAGCACTTGAGTTTAGAAGTAGAATATTATTCTAATATATTGATAATTAGTGAAAATAAAACTTATAGTTTATTCCCATTCAATTGTCCCCGGAGGTTTGGAGGTGATGTCATAGGTGACCCGGTTGATGCCTTGCACCTCGTTAATGATGCGCGTGGCCGTTTCGCCAAGGAATTCGTGAGAAAATGGGTAATAGTCTGCGGTCATACCGTCGACAGATGTCACAGCCCGTAATGCGCAGGCGAAGTCATAGGTTCGGCTATCGCCCATAACGCCCACGGTGCGCACAGGTAGGATGGCGACAAAGGCCTGCCAGATCTCGTCGTAGAGCCCGTGCTTGCGAATTTGATCGATATAGATTGCATCGGCGCGCCGCAAAATTTCCAGCTTCTCAAGGGTAATTTCGCCTGGGCAGCGGATCGCAAGGCCGGGCCCTGGGAAAGGGTGGCGGCCAATGAAAGAGGCGGGCAGTCCCAACTCCCGACCTAGGGCGCGCACTTCATCTTTGAAAAGCTCACGCAAAGGTTCAACCAAGCTCAAGCCCATCTTTGCAGGCAATCCGCCAACATTATGATGTGACTTGATCGTCACTGATGGTCCACCCGAAAAACTTACACTTTCAATAACATCTGGGTACAAAGTTCCCTGTGCCAAGAATTTGGCGCCACCAACATCTGACGCATGCTTTTGAAACACATCGATAAACAGCTTGCCGATAATCTTGCGCTTGGTTTCCGGATCAGATTGACCATCCAGAGCGCCAAGAAATAGCACTCTTTCATCGGCATGAATGAACGGCATATTATAGTGATCGCGGAACATACCGATCACTTCTTCGGCCTCGCCCTGGCGCAGCAAGCCGTGGTCGACAAAAACGCAGGTGAGCTGGTCTCCAATGGCCTCATGAATCAAAACGGCAGCAACAGAGCTGTCGACTCCGCCAGAAAGGCCGCAGATAACTTTTTTTTCGCCAACCTGATCGCGAATAGCTTGTAATGCCTGCTCGCGGTAAGCGCCCATGGTCCAATCGCCGGTAAACCCAGCAAGACGTATGAAATTCTCATAGAGTTTCGCGCCTTTTGGAGTGTGATGAACCTCTGGATGAAACTGAACAGCGTAAAAGTCGCGGGCCGGGTCGGCGGCTATGGCAAATGGCGCATTGGGGGAGGTGCCATATACTTCGAATCCAGGCGCAATGGCACTGACATGATCGCCATGGCTCATCCAAACCTGCTCGTCCCCCTCATCAAACCAGCCGTCCAGCAGGTTGAGAGGAACTGTCGGGCTCACATAAGCGCGGCCAAATTCCGCTGTCCCATGCCCACGTTCCACTGAGCCGCCCAAACAGTGCATCATTACCTGTTGGCCGTAACATATCCCTAAAATCGGAACATTCATTTCAAACACCGCCATAGGCGGGCGCGGAGAACCTTCATCGATTACTGAGGCAGGGCCGCCCGACAGGATCACCGCCTTTGGCGCAAACTGCTGTAAAAACGCCTGGGTTACATTCTGAAACGGGTGAATCTCACAATACACATTTAACTCTCGCAAACGCCGCGCGATGAGTTGCGTAACCTGACTGCCAAAGTCGATGATAAGTAATTTTTGATGCATATGTTCCATAGCCCCCGATATTCTGACCTTTAAAAAGGTTCAACCCAAGGAAAGAGCAGATTTTACCACTTATGTCGTTTTCCCGTCCGAAGTGGCGGAAATTAACGTCGTGTGACCGAAGAAATGCCTAGAAGCAGTGTAACACTAAATTTGAGGGTTCAAAATGTCCGAGACACGAGCGCGTAGATCACGCAGCGGCGGCGGCGCCGCCCGCCGAGCTGAACGCACAGCGGTGAGCGTCGAAACTGAACGTTACATTGAACGAAACATTCCTCTGTATGAGTTTTTGGATGAGGCAACACTTGAAGTCATCGAGTATAATGCCGAGACGGTGCTCGAAGAAATCGGTGTGAATTTTGTTGACAGCCCGGAAGCTTTGGAACGCTGGCGGTCTGTTGGAGCTACGATCGAGGATGAGCGCGTTCGGATCCCACGCGGTCTTGCGCGGCAGTTGTGCAAAACAGCCCCATCGAAGTTCGTCCAACACGCGCGCAACCCTGAGCGCAACGTAGAAATTGGCGGAAACACTCTTGTGACTGCGCCTGTCTACGGCCCCCCCTTTGTCCGCGATCGTGATGGTGGGCGTCGTTACGCAACTTTGAGCGATTTTCAAAAATTTGTGAAATTGGGGTATATGTCGAAATATCTTCATCATTCTGGCGGGACCGTTTGCGAACCCACCGACGTGCCGGTCAACAAACGGCATTTGGATATGCTGCTGGCGCATATGGTCTATAGCGATAAGCCTTTCATGGGATCTGTTACCGAGCCAAGCCGCGCTCAGGATTCCGTCGAGATGTGCGAAATTTTGTTTGGCAAGGAGTTTGTCCAAAACAACACCGTGATGACATCGCTGATCAATATCAACAGTCCGCTCACCTTTGACAGCATCATGATGGGCGCGTTGGAGGTTTTTGCCTCCAACAATCAAGCTAGCATTATTTCGCCCTTCATCGTTGGGGGCGCAATGGCGCCGGTATCAGTTGTGGGGACATTGACCCAGGTTTTGGCGGAAGTTTTGGCCGGCATTGCCTACAGTCAAATCATCAAGCCCGGTGCACCAGTCATTTTTGGGACATTCGTGACCTCCATCGATATGAATTCAGGCGCGCCGACCTTCGGCACGCCCGAGGCCAGCCAAATTCTTTACGGAGCCGGGCAATTGGCCCGCCGGATGAATCTCCCATTTCGCTCAGGTGGCGGGCTTTGCGGCTCGAAACTGCCCGATTCACAGGCCGCTTATGAAACAGCCAACACACTTAACGCGGCGCTTTTGGGTGGGGTGAACTTCATGCTGCACTCCTGCGGGTGGCTCGAAGGTGGGCTTGTGGCGTCCTTCGAAAAATTTGTTATGGATGCCGATCACCTTGGCACTTTGCAGAAGATGGGACTTGGGGTTTCTGCCGATGAAAACGGCCAAGCGATGGATGCCATCCGCGAAGTTGGACCAAGCGGTCATTACCTTGGATGTGACCACACGCAAAAGAACTTTAAATCAGCATTTTGGCGGTCAAATTTGTTTGATTACAAACCCTTTGAGACTTGGTACGAAGAGGGCGCGCGCGACACTTATACTTTAGCCGCAGAACGCGTGACCCATCAATTGGCCAGCTATCGGCAACCGCCGCTCGATCCCGAGATATTGGCCGCGCTTGAGAAATATGTGGCCGACAAAAAAGCTGCGATGCCTGACGCTTTTGTCTAGGGCGTGAGCCTGTGATTTAGGAGTTTTTTAAGCTGCTATATTCTGCCAATATAGCAATCAGATAACAGATGTGGCGCGCTGGGGAATACTCGGCGGGCTTTTCTTTGCGCAGTCGGTTATAGATCTCTTCAGTGTCGAGCAAGCAATCGAGCTGGCCGGTTTTGCTCTTGTGGTACGAGCCGCCCAAAAGCACGGGCAAATGACGGTTGGGATCGTAGCGCGCCGTCCCATTGTGCGCGGCCTCTAACATGAGCTTTGGACGTTTGAGAATGTTCAGTCTGTGTTCGATGTGCCGCATCACGCACATCCATTTTGAGAATCAACCCACAGGCTGGCACAGCTGCTTGGGGTGTTGCGTCTCGCGGCATTTGGCGTTCGGTCACTTCATAGATCGGCTAATTTTATCTCTCATTCTTTGATGCTTAGAGCGAATTAACCAACGCGTAATAATTATTACCATAATACTAATGCAACCTGTGAAAAGATTGGTGTTTGGAGTGCGTATCTCACAATTTGACTTTTCGATCAGTCGAGGCGGCGTGCCACATTCGAAAATGCCTGTCTGGGTACCTTATGCGGTCAAACTGTATCTGGCCCATACAGAGCATGGCCATTCTATTCGCAGTTTGGCCCGGTTTTCTGGTGTTCACCCGTCTACGGTGTCGCGCTCTGTCCGCAATTTTGAGACATTGCGTGACGATCCTCTGATCGATAGCGCGGTCTAAGAATTGAGCAAATACTGCTTGGCATCAGCGCCCCTGCGCTTGGAGGATAAACCAATGAGTTATCACAATCCCGACCCCAATCCCCTGTGTTACCCAGCCGCGCTGGATGCGCTCAGCATCACCGCTTTACGGTATTTGGCGCGTAAAAATAACGTCATCGATTTGGCGCAGGGACTGGAAGTTGCTGTTATCGTCCGAGAGGCGATTGAGGGGCAGGTTGAGAAATTGGGCACGCTTGACCGGGCGCAGGTCATGGCGAAGACGATGCAAGATTGGCTTAAATGTGACGATCCCCAAGCGCGGATCATGCGCTTTCATCTCACACAATCAGGTCTAAAACTGCTCGCAAGAGTAGAGTAGGTGGAAACCAATCGTCGTGAAGACGGCGAGAGCGGACCATCAAAGTCGGCTAGCCGGACTCGATTGCGCTACGGCCAAGCGATCAGCCCAGTGCATACTTTGGCGCGCCGCGGCAACAAGGATGGCGAGCCCTATATTTCCGGGACCCTTGTGAAACAGGCAGAGCGGTTGCGCGAGGATTATGAATTGGATCTGCTTGAAAGCAATGCGCCAATCGATTGGCTCGGGGCCATTCGCTCAGGGCTTCGCCGACAGTCGCATATCCCCGCGACTTCCGCATTGCATCGCGCACGCTCCGCTTTGGCGGATTTGGGCCCAGGCCTGGGCGATGTGGCGCTGCGCTGTTGCTGCCGACTCGAGGGGCTTGAGGCGGTTGAACAGACTATGGGCTGGTCGGCGCGCTCAGGTAAAATCGTGTTGCGCATCGCTCTGCAAAGGCTTGCGCGCCATTATGACGATACAAAAGCTGCAGAGGATTTGGTGGGGTAACGCCTCAGCGCATAACGGATATTCCCAAGCTTGGGGTGGCTGTTTACGCCGGTTGTGTTAGATTAACACAAATAAGGACTTGTGACATGCGTGATTTAAAAATTCCCGAGCAACGCCATCCCGAAAAAGCCAAGCGGCCAGACAATCCGCAACCGAAAAAACCGGCTTGGATTCGTGTGAAAGCCCCAGTTGGACAGGGCTATCAAGAGACCCGTAAAATTATGCGCGCCCACAAGCTTGTGACCGTCTGTGAAGAGGCTGGCTGCCCAAATGTGGGGGAATGCTGGAATCAAGGCCATGCGACGATGATGATTATGGGCGAGGTCTGCACCAGGGCGTGTACCTTTTGCAATATTGCCACTGGAAAACCGCCAGAAGATTTAGATGTGTTTGAACCGGGCCGGATCGCCGATGCCGTTAAGAAATTGGGACTCAAACATGTTGTTGTGACCTCGGTGGATCGTGATGATATCGAAGATGGCGGCGCGGCGCATTTCGCCCAAACCATTCGCGCGATCCGCAAACAATCACCCAACACAACTATTGAAATCCTGACACCAGACTTCATTCGATGCGCCCCTGCGGCCTTGGAAGAGGTTGTGGCTGCGAAGCCCGATGTGTTCAACCACAATTTGGAAACCGTGCCCGGGCTTTATGCTGAAGTGCGCCCGGGTGCTCGGTATTTTCACTCATTGCGTCTATTGCAACGGGTCAAGGAGCTTGATCCCACAATGTTTACCAAATCGGGCATTATGGTCGGTTTAGGCGAGGACCGCCAAGCGGTGCATCAGGTCATGGATGATATGCGCGCGGCAGATGTAGATTTTATCACCATCGGGCAATATCTCCAACCGACGCTCAAGCATCACCGGGTGGATCGGTTTGTCACGCCGGAGGAGTTTGCCAGCTATGAAAAAGCAGCTCAGGGCAAGGGCTTCTTGATGGTCTCGGCCACACCGCTTACCCGAAGTTCTTACCACGCTGGTGATGATTTTGCGAAAATGCAAAAAGCACGGCAAGCAGCGCGGGGATAGCAGCGGCCTGCCCACGTTAAATCCCTATGCCGCCACGACGGGAATTCACCGTAAGCCAAGCAGGCCAGCCGATCCATCGCTATATCCCAAATAGGATCAAAGTGATTGTCTTGGCGACAATCTATAATAGAATAGTTTTTTTCGAGGGAGGATGGCGCGCGATCCGCGCCATTTTCAAAAAAATCTTGGGTTCATGTAAAGCGGACTTTTCCAATAAAGGGCAGGTTTCGGTTGCGTTGCGCAAAATCAATACCATATCCTACCACAAACTCATCTGGTATTTCAAAGCCTAAGAAGTCTGTCTTAATGTCAACTTCGCGTCGAGAGGGCTTATCTAGCAAAGCGATGGTGCGCATACGTTTAGGTTGACGGCGCAAAATATGCTGGGTGACATTCTTCATCGTGTGACCAGTGTCGACGATGTCCTCGACAATCAGGACATCACGATTCTCGATGGTACCGCGCAGATCCTTTAAAATACGCACCTCGCGTGAGCTTTCCATGGCGTCGCCATAGCTGCTGACCTCGAGAAAATCGACCTCAATCGGTAGGTTTATCTCGCGCACCAAATCGGCAATGAAAACAAATGAGCCGCGCAAAAGCCCGACCACCACAAGCTTATCGGTATCTGCAAATTCTTGCTCAATTTCCTCGGCCAATTGCTCTATTCTGGCGGCGATAGACTTGGCGGAAATCATATTGTCGATGACATAAGGTTTTTGCGACATTGTACCCTCTTGAATTTCTCCCGACTTTCTAAGACATCTTTCGCTCAGAGTCAGCGGGAAACACAATGCCTAAGCATAATGAAACAAAAATTTTACCATATTCGGCGCAGTGCATGTATGATTTGGTCGCAGATGTGGCCTCATACCCGGAGTTTTTGCCTTGGTGTGCGGCAGCGCGCGTGAAATCGGTAACCGATGAGGGGTCGCGGCAGATCATGGCGGCGGATTTGGTGATCTCATTTAAGCTCTTTCGCGAACGTTTTGGCAGTCAGGTGATCTTGCATCCAGACGAAAAATTCATCGACACGCAATACCTTGACGGGCCTTTTAAATATATGAAATCGACTTGGAAGTTTGAAGATGTACCGGACGGCTGTGCCGTGACGTTCTTCGTAGATTTCGAGTTCAAAAACGTCATTTTGCAAGGTGTCATTGGCTTGGTATTTAATGAAGCGATGCTGCGAATCGTTCGGGCGTTTGAGGCCCGAGCTGATGCGCTTTACGCAGAGGCCTCGTCATAAAAAAAATCCCGAGCTGGAGCAGTTTAACTTATTTATTGCCAAATTTAAGACGTGTGATCATAGGCGCGTTCGCCGTGAGCGGCCAGATCCAGTCCTGTGTATTCGTCTTCTTCATTTACCCGCAACGGGGTAATGAAAGACACCAGCTTAACCAACACTACTGTCACAACGACCGTAAACAATCCCACGATGACGAGGCTGCCAATTTGAGCCGCCCAGGAGCCTGCGCCAAAGACTGCGATCATTATGGTGCCGAAAATTCCGCCCACACCGTGGACCGCAAAGACGTCCAATGTATCGTCTATCTTCAGGCTGTTGCGCACCAAATTCACCGCTTCTTGACACAAGATACCTGCAACAGAGCCGATGATGAGCGCTTCAATCGGACCGACAAAGCCGGACGCCGGTGTAATTGACGCCAAGCCTGCAATCGTACCGGTAACCATACCGACGAGGGAGGCCTTGCCGTATTTGATCCGCTCCCAAAGCGCCCAGGTGAGCGAGGCCGCTGCCGCAGAGATATGTGTCACCGTCAAGGCCATCGCTGCGCCGCCATCAGCCGCCAGTTGCGATCCGCCGTTGAAGCCAAACCATCCCACCCAGAGCATCGCAGCACCAAGCATCACATAGCCAGGATTGTGCGGCGGAGTGGTGGTGTTGCGCCGCGCGCCGAGCATAACAGCGATGACCAATGCCGCCAGACCGGCCGTTTCATGCACCACTACACCACCGGCAAAATCTTTCAAGCCGGACGCGCCAAAAAGGCCACCATCGGACAAGATACCACCACCCCAGACCCAATGGACAACAGGCGCATAGCACAGGAGCATCCAAAGTCCGGAAAATGTCATCACGAACCCAAAACCAATCCGCTCCACATAGGCGCCGACGATTAGGGCGGGGGTGATAATGGAGAAGGTCATTTGAAAGGCAAAGTACAAAACTTCTGGGAGGGTGGTGCCATCGCGCACGGTGCTCGCGTCCACGCCGCTTAAGAACATGTGGCTCAAACCGCCCCAATACCCGGAGGTGCCAGAGCCAAAGGCGATGGAGTAGCCGAAGGCGAGCCATAGTACACTCATTAAGCAGGCAATGCCGAAACATTGCATAAACACGCTCAAAACGTTTCGCGCGCGAACAAGCCCCCCATAGAACAGAGCCAACCCCGGCAGTGTCATAAAGAGCACCAAGGCCGTGGCAACGATAATCCAAGCTGTATCGGCAGCGTTCATAGTCATCTCCTTAAACACCGTTTTACCTGCTGAACCGAATAGCGCTCGTAAATTAAAGCGTTTTACGACGTTTGCCGATGTTTTTTTAGTCATTTTCAAGAGTTGCATAAATATTGGGCAAAAATTGTACGCGGGGTTTAATCAATGGGCTAAATTAAGATGCACAAGGATTAAGTTTAAGGCATGATTTAAAGCAGCCTTTCGAACTGCGGTGCGACCCAAGGCGCCAAAATCTTTCGTTTCACTTTGAGTGCCCTGCGCGCTGGCCAAGGCAAAGCATACGCGGCCTTCGGGCTTAAATTCAGATCCGCCGGGCCCGGCGATGCCACTGACTGATAATGCAATATCGGCCTGTGCTTGCTGCATTGCGCCTTTAGCCATTTGTCGCGCCACCGGTTCTGAAACGGCACCGTGATCGGCGAGGGTTTTCTGCCTTACCCCAAGCATCGATTGTTTTGCCCCATTGGAATAGGTCACAAATCCATGCTCAAAGATTGCTGAACTGCCGGCTACATCGGTTATTGCTGCGCTTATCATTCCGCCCGTGCAACTTTCTGCGCAGGTGATTTTCAGACCGGATGCCTTGGCCTTACGCAAAATTTCTTCGGCAAGATCGCTCACAGAAACACCATGACAAGCGCCATTGCTGCGGCGGCCATCACTCCTGCAATCACATCGTCGAGCATCACGCCCAAGGGGCCGACAAGCCGATCGGCCCATCCGACAAGGCCGGGTTTGGTAATGTCAAATAAGCGAAAGGCGACAAAGCCAAATAGATAATAGACAGCAGCGCTGTCAAAGGGCAGGGGCCAAATCGCCAGTGGCAGCAAAGCAATCCATTGCCCGGCCACCTCGTCTATGACAATTTCCGAAGGATCATGGTCATATTGGCCAGCGGTTTCCTGCGCCGTGGCCCAATAGCCCATAAGGCAAACGAGGAAAATTCCAGTGCAAAGGCCGATGAGCCCCGTGCTATAAATTAATCCCGCACCAATTAGCAAAGCTGCCAAGCTGCCCCAAGTGCCGGGAGCCGGGCGCAAATGCCCAATGTAAAAAAAAGTAGCGATTACATGGCTCATAGGCTTACCAAAGCCGCGGTGGCAAGGGCGGCAATGCCTTCTTCGCGTCCGGTAAAGCCAAGCGTTTCTGACGTTGTGGCTTTAATGGAGACTTGATCGTGGTCCAGACCCATGATCTGCGCCATCCGCGCCTGCATCGCCTGCGCATGAGGGCCGATTTTTGGAAATTCGCAGATCAAGGTGCAGTCCACGTTTTCAATCTGAAACCCAAGATCTTGGGCCAATTGCACCGCATGTGCGAGAAAAATATCGGACGGCGCGCCTTTCCATTGGGGATCAGAGGGTGGGAAATGTTGGCCAATATCGCCTTGGGCCAATGCTCCATAAATAGCATCGGTCACCGCATGCATCCCCACATCCGCATCCGAATGGCCGAGCAGACCAAATTTATGGGGCAGGGTGATACCGCAAAGCGTGATGTCTGTGCCCGGTCCAAACTTATGGACATCAAATCCGTTGCCCAAGCGTAATTTCATGCGGCCTCGCAAAATTCGTTCCGCCCGAGCAAAGTCGCCGGGCACTGTTACCTTTAGATTATCAGCATCTCCGGGGACAATGGCAACCGGATGTCCCGCGGCGCGGACGATTTGCACATCATCCGTCGCGGGCTGTGTCGCGGCCGCATGGGCCTTGGCGATCAGCGGGTAGGAAAAGCATTGAGGTGTTTGGGCCCGCCACAGATTGTCGCGATCTACGGTCATCTCCACAGTGTCACCACCGCGCCACAAGGTGTCTTGCACCGCTACAGCTGGTGCGGCCGCACCATGGGCGCGCATGGACTTCAGGCAATTGGATATCAGAGATTGGGTGACACATGGGCGCGCAGCATCGTGGATTAAAACATAGTCTGGCGCCTGTTCCTTCAGAGCTTCAAGGGCGCAGCGCACAGAATCATCGCGGTTTGCGCCGCCGTAAAGACAGCGCACCAATGCAGGCAATTGCGCAATCAAGCCTTGATCGTCGGGGTGATGCACCAGCACCACTGCATCGATGTCATCATGAGATAGAAAGGCATCAAGAGACCACGCCAGAAGCGGCTTGCCCAGAACAGTTTGCCATTGCTTTGGCTCACTGCCCCCAGCACGCGTGCCGCGGCCGGCCGCCAATACAATCGCAATGGTCTTGGGTGTAGCTGTCATAGTTTGTGTTTATATCTTTTGATTTTCTGCACGCAATCCTTGGTTTCGGCTGGAGCTTTGCTTATTTTTTGTGCAAATGTATAAAAATGCGGATGTAACGCTACGAAGGGCTTGTCGCCCGTGGGTCAGATCGTGTGAGTTTATCGAGCGTTTGGAGAGAAAATCGTGACCTTCGTTTTAGGAAATCAATCTGTTTTTCCACCGGTGCTATTGGCCCCTTTGGCCGGGATCACCGATGTACCTTTTCGCAATTTGGTTCAGTCTTTTGGGGCCGGTCTGGTTGTGTCAGAAATGGTAGCGAGCCACGAAATGGTACAAAGAAAGCCCGGTGCGCGCGAACGAGCGGAGCTTGGTTTTGGGATTGAAAGCACCTCGGTGCAAATCGCGGGATGTGATACCTATTGGATGGCGGAAGCGGCTCGGGTGATTGAGGCCAACGGCGCAAAAATCATCGACATAAATATGGGCTGCCCTGCAAAAAAAGTCACCAGCGGTCAATCGGGCTCAGCTCTCATGCGTACGCCAGATTTTGCGTTGGAGTTAATTGAGGCCGTGGTCCAGGCCACATCACTGGATGTCACGTTGAAGATGCGCCTCGGTTGGGATGACAATATGCTCAATGCCCCAGAGATCGCAAAACGGGCGGAGGCCGCAGGTGTGCGCATGATTACAGTGCATGGGCGTACACGCTGCCAATTTTACAAAGGCGCAGCCAATTGGGAGGCTATTAGTCGCGTGAAGCGCGCTGTGTCCATTCCTGTGATTGCCAATGGCGATATCGTGGATGTGACCTCAGCGCACCAAGCCTTGAAGCAATCGGGCGCGGATGGGGTCATGGTGGGGCGTGGGGCGCAGGGCGCGCCTTGGCGTTTGGCGGAAATATCGGCAGCGCTCTATGGCACTGAGCAGCCTAGGATCCCCAAAGGCTCTGACCTTGCGCAGTTGATTTTGCATCATCATGAAGCAATTGTTGATTTTTACGGAGGTACGCTCGGGCTCAAAAATGCCCGCAAGCATCTAGGTTGGTATTTAGATGGTTTGGACGTGGCCACTGAACTGCGCCAATCTGTGTTGAGATCGTTTGATCTTGCCGAAATTCATGCGTTAATTTGGCGCGCTGTCGAGGCGCACAGCTCAGGTGCCGCGGCGTGACGCTCTATCAGGATCTCTGGTCGCAGCTTCCAATCCCCGCCTTGCTGGTAACGAACGATGAGTCCGTGCAGGAGTTGAACCTGGCCGCTGAACAGTTTCTTGGAATTTCGGCCAAGGTTATCTTAGGTCAACCCATCTGGAACTATCTGCGTGGGGAGGAGCTTTTGCCGGCGGGCATGGAGCGGGTGCGCGCGACTGCGCGGCCCATCGTTATCTCGCAGATCAAAACTCACGGGCGCACAAATGCGCCGCAGACCTGTACGGTCCATCTGTGTCCTATGACAGGGGCGGAGGGGCAGATCTTGATTTTGCTCATTGCGCACGAAACGCTCGGCAATCGTTTTCGAGAGAGCGCGCCGCTCTCTGCTGCGCATTCCGCCATCGGCATGGCCGAAATGCTGGCCCATGAGATCAAAAACCCCCTGGCCGGCATCACGGGCGCAGCGCAGTTTTTATCTCTGTCTTTGCCCACTGAAGATTTGGAAATGACGGATCTGATTGTTGAGGAAAGCAAACGCATTGTCTGCCTGTTGGATCAGGTGGAACAATTTGGTGATGTTACACCGCCGAGTTGTACTTCTGTAAATATCCACGATGTGCTCGATCGCGCCACACGTTCTGCCGTGTTTGGATTTGCCGGAGAGGTTCAAATTCAAAAAAACTATGACCCATCTCTGCCAGAGGTCTGGGCCGATGCGGATCAATTGGTTCAGGTCTTTCTTAATTTGATCAAAAACGCCTGTGAAGCTTTGGGCTCTGAAGGGAAAGTGACTATTCGCACTTTCTATGATCCAAGCTTGCGGCTGCCTCTAGCCGATAGGGCTGGAAGACGCCTACCGTTGCATGTTGAGATTATAGACAACGGGCCGGGCTTACCGACAGCGCTGGCCAATCACGTTTTTGAACCGTTCGTTACCTCAAAAAACAACGGCAAGGGGCTCGGGTTGGCCTTGGTCTCCAAGATTATCACCCAGCATCGCGCTTGGATCAGTGTCACATCGCAGTCAGGCCTTACAAATTTCAGAGTATCATTATCAGTACAAAACGAGAGTAGGAGTTAAAACAATGGATGGAACGGTTCTAATCGCAGATGATGACCGAACGATTCGAACGGTCTTAACTCAGGCTTTCACCCGGGCTGGTTGCAAAGTCCACGCCACGTCTTCGCTGTTCACATTGATGCGTTGGGTAGAGGATGGCAAAGGCGATTTGGTGGTGTCGGATGTGGTCATGCCCGATGGCAACGGGCTTGAGAACCTGCCAAAAATCACAAAAATGCGTCCCAATCTTCCGGTCATAATTATCTCTGCTCAAAATACGATCGTGACGGCGATACGTGCCAATGAGGCCAAAGCCTTTGACTATCTGCCCAAACCCTTTGACTTACCCGAATTGATGCACCGTGCCGCCAAAGCACTGGAGCGCCGCCATCCGCCACTAATGACAACTCCTATGACCGAGGCACAGGATGCAGAAATACCGCTTGTTGGGCAATCAGCGGCGATGCAAACACTTTATCGGTTAATTGCCCGCGCAATGAATTCGCCCGCGCCTGTGTTGGTTTTGGGTGAGGCCGGGACAGGAAAATCCTTGATCGCTTCGAGTCTGCACAAATTTTCGAAACGTGTGGATCAACCGATGGTGGTTTTGTATCCTGAGATGCTGGAGAGCCAATCTAATATTCGCGATGCGCTCATGCGCTGCGGCTCTGGTACCTTAATCTTAGATGGGGTTAGTGACTTGAGCCCGGCGGCCCAATTACGATTGCTGCATATTTTGGGAGAGCCGGGGGATCAAAACCTACGTTTAGTTTCAACGGCTGCCCCGAATATTTTAGCGGATGTCCAAAATGGTAATTTTAGGAACGATTTGTTTTTCCGCCTGTCTAGCCTGCAGCTGACCGTTCCAGCCTTGCGGGAGCGGGTTGAGGATATTTCAGTCTTGGCCCAACATTTCATCGCAATGCTGCAAACAGATATAAAGATTGAGCTCAGCCCGGCTGGTGCTGCGGCGCTGCGCGATTACAACTGGCCGGGCAATGTGCGCCAGTTGCAAAATGTCATAGGTCAACTGTTGTTGGAATCGTCCAACCCACTGTTAGATAGTAGCACTGTGAAGGAAGTTTTGAAGAAAGCTGGGCCAAGCAATGCAATTAGCGCCTTGTTACCCTCTGAAAGCCTGGCCGAGTCTGTTGGGCTGCACGTACAGCGGTATTTTGACCTTCACGGTGCGAACTTGCCGCCTGACGGCGTGTATCAAAGGATTTTGCGCGAAATTGAGGTTCCTTTGATAGAAATTTCACTAGCGGCGACTTCCGGTAATCAAGCCAAATGCGCCGATCTGCTCGGTATCAATCGCAATACCCTGCGCAAAAAGATCAGTGATCTCGAAATTGTCGTGACACGCCAGCGTAAAATGATGTAAAAGCGCAACAGCCGTGGCATTTTGGCACTTTGTCGAAGTGTATACGGAACGTGGTCATCAAAAGGGTCAGCAGAAATGCGCCAAGGGGTTGTCAGTTCTTTTTTAGACAAAATGGCGGATCTGCGCGCGAACCCGCAGGTTAACTCTAACTTAACTTTTGTTTTGGTGGTTACGGGGCCTTTTCTGGTTTTCCTCACCTTCTATGCCATGCAGCCAATTGAAGGTGGGCGGGCTTCGCTGCGGCTTATTTTGACCGCAGATTTCGTTTATATTCTATTTATTACAACCCTGCTCATCCGCCGAGTTGTCCAGTTGGCAGCGGCGCGCCGGGCAAAATCAGCGGGCTCAAGGTTGCATTTCCGCCTCACGGCGGCGTTCGGAGTGATTGCCTTGTTCCCAACGGTTTTAGTCGCGGTTTTTGCCGTGCTCTCGGTAAACCAGGCACTGGAGGGATGGTTTTCTGAAAGGGTGCGCAATGCGGTCGGATCGTCATTGAGCGCAGCGCAAGCCTATGAGGCGCAAACTCGCAATGGGGTCATTTCGGATACTCAAATATTTGCGCAACGCCTTGATGAAATGAACCAAAACAATTTTTTCTCGCGCAGCATGGATATGGACAGCCAGCTCAGCCCCGCGCTTACCAATCTCCAGATCCAATTTGAGCGCGGCTTTAAAGAGATATATATCATCAACAATCTGGGTGAATTGCGGCTGCGCGGGCCGTCGTCCTATTTGTTTGACTATGAAAGGCCCACCCAGGAGCAAATTATAGCCGCCGACGGTCTGGAGCCTGTGATCATAACGGATTGGCCGAGTAATGAGATGCGCGCGCTTATCCGATTGCAAAGTTACACCAACCATTACCTGTATCTCACACGAAGTGTGGAGGGGGCGCTTTTGGCATTGCTCGAAGAAACCACCGAAACCGCGCGCTATTATAATCAACTTGAATCAGAACGTGGACGGCTCTTGTTTGATTTTGGGCTGCTTTACCTCGCCTTTGCGGTGATTTTGATTTTGACGGCGACGTGGCTCGGGCTTTGGTTTGCGGAACGATTGGCCAGCCCTGTGGGCCGTATGGCGGCGGCGGCACAAAAAGTAGGAGCAGGGGACTTGGACGCACAGATTGAAAATATCAAAGGTGATGACGAAATCGCGATGCTGGCGCGTTACTTCAATCAAATGACGCATCGTTTGAAAGGCCAGCGTGACACCCTAATCAAAAGCGCAGATCAAGCGGAACGCCGCCGGCGACTGTTTGATTCTGTTCTGGCGTCTGTGACCTCTGGCGTGATTGGTCTCGATCAAGCGGGCAATATAATGTTTTTAAACAAATCTGCACAGCGCGTTTTGGATCTGGCAGATACTACTGAGCCGCGCGCGCTCGCTGAATCGGTGCCAGAATTGGTCAGCATGTTCACAGATTTTCGTTCAAGCCTTTCGGATGTCGCGCAGCGCGAAGTGCGTATTTTGCGCCGGGGGAAGTTAGAGAGCCTTTTGGTGCGCATTGCTCGCCGGTCCGATGAAATGTCTGATGCGGAGGGCTATGTGATCGCCCTGGAAGATGTCACAGACTTGGTGAGCGCTCAGCGCATGGCGGCCTGGGGAGATGTTGCCCGGCGGATTGCCCATGAGATCAAGAATCCTTTGACGCCCATAAGGTTGTCTGCGGAACGTATAAAACGCAAATTCTCACCACAAGTTGGCGGGGAGTCAGAGCAGCTGGAACGAATGACGGATGTCATTGTACGCCAAACCAATGAGCTTAGCCGAATTGTTGATGAATTTTCGCAATTTGCGCGCATGCCGGAACCAGACTGCCGGCCCACAGATTTCAGCGAGTTCCTCAGGGGGACGATATTGTTGCAGGAAAGCGGGCAACCCGATGTGAAATTCACATTAGATTTGCCAAAGGAAGCGATTTGGATTGATGCGGATGCCTCTATGATTGGCCGTGCCGTGACCAATTTGTTGAAGAACGCAGGCGAATCCATCGACGACCAGAAAGCGCATATGCCCGATCATAAGGGCGAAATTCGCATCACAGCTGCGCAGACAGATCGTTCGGTGGTGGTGGAAATTTCAGACAATGGCGCCGGGCTGCCTGAAGATCGCGCCCGGCTTTTAGAGCCATATGTAACCAACCGCATATCAGGAACAGGCCTTGGCCTTTCAATTGTTGTCAAAACCATCGAAGAACATGGCGGCACCTTTGCGCTCAACGATGCGGAAGCCTTCGACGAGGCTGCCCGGCCCGGGGCCAAAGCCGTCATAAAACTGCCGCGCCTGCCCGATCGCGCCGCACAGAAAATTGATTTAGGAATACCAGCATGACCGATATTTTGATTATTGATGACGAGCGCGACATCCGCGAGTTGATCTCTGAAATCTTGATTGACGAAGGCTACAAAACGCGACTTGCAGGCACTTCAGATGCGGCCATGCGTTTGATAGCCGATGAGCGTCCGGCCATGTTAATCCTCGACATTTGGCTTAAAGACAGTGCGATGGACGGGATTGATATCTTGAAGTCGGTTAAATCCAATTACCCGGACATTCCGGTGGTGATTATTTCCGGGCACGGTAATATCGAGATTGCTGTTGCGGCCATCAAACAAGGCGCATTTGATTTCATCGAAAAACCTTTTAACATCGACCAATTGATTGTGGTTATTCGCCGGGCAATGGAAATGGCCAATTTGCGAATCGAAAACAATAATTTACGCAGCCGATATCAGCAACCATCAGAACTGATTGGGCAAAGTGGCGTTTTTAAAACTTTGAAAAGCAATCTCGATAAAGTCACAAAATCGAATGGCCGGGTCTTTTTGACGGGTCCATCCGGCGTCGGCAAGGAAACAGCTGCGCGCTATATTCACGTGAATTCTAACAGGTTCAATACCCCGCTGGTCATAGTGAACTGCGCCTCGTTGGATGCCAAGACGGCGGATGCAAAGCTTTTTGGTGTCGAAGTGGACGGCAGGCTTCACCAAACGGGCCTTTTGGAAATAGCACATAACGGCATTTTATTTTTTGATGAAGTAGCAGATCTACCGCTGGCCGTGCAAGCGCGGCTTTTGCGGGTTTTGGTGGACCAAAGCTTCACGCGGGTGGATGGTACCGCGGCACAGAAGGTCGATATCCGCGTAATTTCAGCCACGGCGAAAGATTTGCCGCATGAAATTGAGCTTGGCGCGTTTCGTGAAGAGTTGTTTCACCGCTTAAATGTGGTGCCAATTGCTGTGCCCAGTCTTGAGGAGCGGCGCGACGATATCTCGGTTTTGGCCGAGCATTTCTTAGTTGAGTTTCACGCAAAGCTTGGCCTGCCAAATCGCCGATTGAGCGAAGATGCGGCCACGACTTTGGAAAGCATGATTTGGCCCGGAAACATTCGGCAGCTTAAGAACCTGATGGAGCGGGTGTTGATCATGGGCCCGCCTTCGGGACATATTGAGCCCGAAGAGCTGCCCAGTGACACCCGCGTGGGCGACAGCCGAGACGGGCAGATCGTGATTTCGGGCACCGTTGCCACCTTTTCTTTGCGCGAAGCGCGGGAACTGTTTGAGCGGGAATACCTTTTGACGCAAATTAGTCGCTTCGGAGGCAATATCAGCCGCACGGCCAGTTTTGTGGGTATGGAGCGCTCTGCGCTGCATCGTAAGTTGAAATCCCTCGGTGTGGTCACCTCAAAGCGTAGCGGCGGACGGCTGGCGCAGCTTGAGGCGGAGTGAATGAAAGAATTGACCTTATGCATGCGGTCTGACAAACCAGCTTGCATAGTTCATCAGATTTCAAGGGGGCAAAACCCATGAAAGTGATCATATGCGGAGCCGGTCAGGTTGGCTGGCAAATCGCACGCCATCTCGCCAATGAAAAAAACGACGTTACAGTTGTTGATCGCAATTCTGATCTCGTACGCCGCGCTACAGACACTTTAGATGTGCAAGGCATTGTTGGATTTGCCAGCTATCCTGATGTTTTGGCCCGCGCCGGGGCGGAGGATGCTGATATGGTCATCGCGGCCACCCACTCTGATGAGGTCAATATGGTGACCTGCCAGGTGGGGCATTCGGTGTTCAACATCCCGCGCAAAATCGCGCGTTTGCGGTCGCAAAGCTATTTAGATGCAATTTATGCTGATCTGTATCGCCGCGATCATCTGCCTATCGATGTGGTCATTAGCCCGGAGAAAGAGGTATCCGAAGCCGCTTTGCGCCGTTTGCAAACACCTGCGGCATTTGAAACAGAATTTTTCTTTAATGGTCATGTCCAATTTCTTGGGATCACCTTGGATGACAAATGCCCGGTTCTCAACACTCCTCTGCGCCAACTGTCCGACCTTTTTTCAACACTTTCCGCAGTGGTGGTGGCCATTCGGCGTGATGGCACGCTGTTTGTTCCAAGCTCGGGCGACCAACTCTTCGCTGGAGATTCGTGCTATATCTTTGTGCAAAAACATGATGTGCAACGGGCCCTCGAAGTCTTTGGGAAAGCCGCTCATGTGCAGGACCGCATAGTTATTGTTGGCGGCGGCAATGTTGGGTTTTCGGTGGCCAAAAACCTAGAAAATCGCAGCAGCCGCATCCGCGCAAAAGTGATCGAGAAGGATAGGTTTACCGCAGAGCAAGCGGCTGAACTGTTGGAAAAAACAATCGTACTTCATGGGGATGGGTTGGATGCAGATATGCTATCGGAGGCCAACATTGAACGCAGCGACGCGATTTTGGCGGTGACGGACGACGATAAAACCAATCTTCTCGCGGCCATTCGAGCAAAGTCCATGGGGTGTCCACTGGCGATTTGTTTGATCAATGATCCATCGATGGAGCCTTTGCTGCGCGCGATGGGTATCGATGCACATGTGAACCCGCGAGCGACAACGGTCTCTTCTATTTTGCGGCACATTCGCCATGGGCGGGTGCGGGGTGTGTATTCCATCGGTGATGCGGAAGCGGAAGTGATTGAGGCACAGGTTTTGTCAACTTCCTCCATATCGGGTCAGAGTATCCGCGATATCGAGTTTCCCGAAGGCGTTCTGGTAGGTGCGGTCCGTAAGGGGGATAAAATTCTAAAACCTTCTGGCGCACTGCGTATTGATGAGGGGGACCATGTGGTTCTTTTCGCTCTCTCAGCCGATGTGGGCGAAGTGGAACGGTTGCTGCAAGTTACGATAGATTTTTTCTAATCATGTGGACGCGTTTTCAGAAATTGCCGCTGGCAATCTCAATCCCAACTCTTTTCATTGCGATGCTGATGATCCCGTCGCTACATGGATTTATATCCGGGGACTCGCACAAGGGGCGCATTTTCTTTTATGCGGTGCTTTTGGGGCTCTTTGGTCTGACATTTTTGAGGTTTTCCCTACAAGGTACTGTTTTTCCATCGCACCGCCATGCGCAGCTATGGTCTCTGATTGCCTTCTTTCTAGGGTTCCCGATCCTTTTGGCCGTACCGCTTTATGAGGTCATCGGCACAGGCCAGTTCATTGATGCCTATCTCGAAGTTGTAAGCACTGTGACAACAACCGGGCTTCCAATCTTTAAACAGAGCAGCTTAAGCGAAACTTTGGTCATCTGGCGGGTCAGTTTAGGCTGGGCCAGCGGATTTCTAATCTGGGTAGTTGCTTGGTCGATCTTCGCACCACTCAATCTGGGAGGTTTTGAGCACCTTGGCGCCCGTAGGCAGACGGTGAACCAATCACAAAGCGCGCGTCAAACCGTGGGTCGACTACCGGCGGAAAAGTTCTGGCGCGAAGCCCTTCGCTTGGGGCCGATCTATCTATGGATAACGCTGGCATCGGCTCTTTCGCTCTTGCTTATCAGCGGTGACCCCAGCTATGCGATATTGCGTGCTATGGCAACGATTGCAACCTTTGGGATTGAAATTCCGGAACATTCTGGCGCAGGAGGTATACTAGGAGAGGCCACATTAGCGGTCGTGATGCTGTTTGCCCTGTCACGTTCAACGTTTTCAACCGTCTTTGCCCGAGCGCGCAAATGGCGGGCAAGCGAAGATCCAGAACTTCGCGTCGCAGCTGGCTTGGTGCTTGTGGCAACGCTTGTCGTCATCGGACAAGGGGCGCACTCTGTTGCGGGTCTTGGCGCGCGTCTCGAGCTGATGTGGGGAGCGTTTTTTACAAGCCTATCATTTTTGACCACAACTGGGCTGACGTCCGATTCTCTGCCTTCAGGAATATTAAATTTCGATCCGGTGGAAATCATACTTATTGCTCTGGCAATGATTGGTGGCGGCGTGGCAACGACGGCAGGTGGCATAAAACTCCTGCGCGTATTCATTTTGGCCGGTCACAGCCGCGCCGAGGTCAATCGCCTCATTGCTCCCTCACAGGTTATATCGGGGCAGCTAGAAAGCCGTTCTCAAGATCATCACAGTGCAATGTTGGCTTGTGTATTTTTGGTGCTGTTCATTTTGGTTCTAGGGGCAATCACCTTGGCGTTGACGGTCACAGGCAGCTCAGTGAAAGAAGCCTTGCACCTCACATTAGCGACAGTCACCAACACAGGGCCACTTTTGCCGAGTGGAGACGGCGCTCAGACCCAGGTTATGGCGCTTCCAACCCAGGCAAAATTAATTTTGGCTACGGCAATGGTTCTGGGCCGGCTTGAGGTATTAGCGCTCTTGGCCTTGTTTAATCCTGATATTTATCGCTGAGGCTGCAATTAATGCCAGTTTGCTACTGGAAATTGATAAAAAACCATTACATAATGCTTCCTTGGGGTTGTAATTTTGTGTGTCCCCGCAAGAATGAGGGCTTAAAGAATGGCTTCCGATAAACAAAATTTACAAGACGCATTTCTCAATCAAGTGCGCAAGACTAAGGTCCCTGTCACCATTTTTTTGATCAACGGCGTGAAGCTACAAGGTGTTGTCACATGGTTTGATAACTTCTGCGTGCTACTGCGGCGCGATGGGGCTTCACAGTTGGTATACAAACATGCGATTTCGACCATTATGCCCTCACAGCCTATTTCGCTATATGACGGTGAAGAATAGGCACGATGGGCAATACGCCAGATGCCCATGAAACCCATGCCTGGGTTCTGCATCCCGATATAAAAACCGATTATACTGCGCGCGCAGCTGCGGATGCTTTGGCCGAAGCCGTGGCTTTGGCTCATGCACTTCCTGGGCTGGAAGTGATGGGGGAAACCATTGTGCGTTTGCCACGCGCCCATCCGGGCAAGCTGTTTGGCAAGGGGAAAATAGCTGAACTGGCCGAGCTGTTCAAAGCCGCAGATATAGAGCTGGTGCTTATAGATGGTCACGTTTCACCGGTACAACAGCGGAATCTAGAAAAAAATTGGGGGGTCAAAATCCTTGATCGTACCGGGTTGATCCTCGAAATTTTTTCGGATCGTGCCCGCACCCGCGAGGGAGTTCTGCAGGTGGAAATGGCCGCCTTAAGCTATCAGCGCACGCGTTTGGTGCGCGCATGGACACATTTGGAGCGCCAAAGGGGCGGGCTTGGTTTCGTGGGCGGTCCGGGTGAGACACAGATTGAATCAGATCGGCGGGCCATTGATATCCAACTGGTGCGGTTGCAAAAGCAACTCGACAAAGTTAGGAAAACCCGTGAGCTGCACCGATCTGCACGGGCGAAGGTGCCTTATCCGATCGTGGCACTAGTGGGCTATACCAATGCCGGTAAATCTACATTTTTCAACTATATGACTGGGGCCACGGTCTTGGCCAAGGACATGCTCTTCGCAACGCTTGATCCAACAATGCGCGCGGTTAAATTGCCTAGCGGCATGGATGTGATCTTATCAGACACGGTAGGTTTTATCTCCGATCTTCCAACCGAGCTCGTGGCCTCCTTCCGCGCAACTTTGGAGGAGGTCACCGCCGCGAAATTGGTGGTACACATACGCGACATTTCCCATCCCGAAACAACCGAGCAGGCACAGGATGTAAACACTATTCTTGAAACTTTAGGTCTAGATCGTGACGTGCCGCGCATTGAGGTGTGGAACAAAAGCGATATGTTGCATCCCAGCGCTTTGGAATCATTGCAAAACGCGGCCGAGCGCTCGGATAATACCCACATTACCTCGGCCCTAACGGGCGCTGGCGTGCCTGAATTCTTGGATGCCGTATCAAAGCGTTTGACCCCTGATAAAACCCAATCACAGCTTGTGCTTGATTTTGATAAAGGGCGTGCGCGGGCTTGGTTATTTGAGCAGGGTTTGGTGAGCCAGGAGAAACAAACGCAAGAGGGTTTTTCCCTATCAATCTCTTGGACGGCACGGCAAAAGAAAGCCTTCACCGACCAGTTTGGTCCAAAATTGGTGTCAGGGTCGTGAGGCCGGTCGCGCCGGCACGGGCCAAATTTTCATCTAAAGTCATTGGCACATATTCGCCGCGACGCCACAATTTGCTAAGATTATCGTAATGTCGCGAAAGCGGATGGCCGCTTTGCCCAGTTGAAATTATAAAAACTGAGCTGTCAGGATCGGCAAAATCATAGACCCCACGGTAGGCGCCTGCGTGGGCGTTAAGATAGGGGTTTGGCCCTGTGCCGATGGTTTGGCCGCGCTGGAGGGTATGGTCTCCTCCAGATGTTGATTGTCGAATGTTTACAAACCATTTCACGATTGGAATATCGCCCAAAACGGGATGATCATGGGTGGCTTGATGCGCCTCGCCCCAACGAAGAGCCGTGATCTCGCTACCATAAATGTTGACCAGCTCGGCAAGAGCATCATCCAAAGCCAGGCGAGACATTTCTGCACAGCTTTCAACGCTGCGCGATTGCACCACATCGCACCAGATTCTGGCTCCCGACACATCCCGGAAGACCCGCTCAATGAAGAGCGGCTCCACATGGGTGAAGGCCTTATGCAATGCTCCAAGCTCATCCACTATGAGACGCTTTTGCAAAGCTCGGAGCCAGGCGGCATAGATCAAAGGCTCTGGCAGATGCTCACTCATCTCACCGTTCCAATTAGCCAGAAGATCTAAAGCCGTTTGACGTCTTCCGGCTGTGCTGTCGGGCGGCACAGGTTCTGACTGATACCAAAGTTCTCCGGCGATGAGCGGCAAAAGCGTGCGTGCAGCGGGCGAAACGCTGTCCAACTGCGCTTCGATAAAACTGTCGCGGGTGTGGACTTCGCGTGTTTGTAGCAGACGAAGCATACGCTGCACCCGCTGACTGTCTCCCCACTCATAGCTGATATGTTCGGGAAAGCTCCGATCTATATATTTGTTGTTGGTATGCCCCAAAATTCCATTGGTGGGGTTTAGAAAAACGGGATTTACGGAAGGATCGAAGACACCCTGCCAACGGTTTTGCAACAGCCAGCCAGCGCTTGGCATGCGCCCTTTGGATTGGTGGCGCGGATCGCGTTTTGGTAAGGCGCCAATGGTGCGCATGGCAATCTGTTTGCTATCTGCCAAAGTCAGTATTTGGCTGGGGGCCACAAATCCGCGGGAGGCCTCCAAGCCTTCTTGAACCGATTGCGCGGCCATCAAATCAAAGCCGGCCTCAACGGATGTGTCCTGGCTCGACAGAAACGTTGCGGCCACCGACGTGACATGACCAAGCGGGGTGACTGCACCTAAGTTTGCGTGGCTGGTGGGCAAAACTGGGCCATTTTCGGTCCAAAACATCTCCAACGTTACGGGTGATTTGTCTTTAATCCGAACAATACTTTGCTTTTTGATAAAGGGTTTGTAGCCCTGTGGTGTTTTGTATTCGCTCGACTCCAGCGGGTTAAGCTGTTCGATGTAAACATCCGTATCATCCAGATTTGAACTGGTGAGCCCCCAGCCAAGCTTTGCCGAGCGTCCGACCAATACCAGCGGCAGGCCGGGAATGGTGCCACCAATTACGCCGCCTGTGGAGAGCTCGAGACGCGCCAAATACCAAATTGAAGGCGCGGTGAGTTCGAGATGGGGATCATTGGCCAAAAGCGTGCCACGTGTGGCGCTGCGTCCTGGTAAAGCGGCCCAGGCATTAGATGCCCCTGCCAGGGCTATGGATTTGAACGGTGAGAGGGCAGAGCGCGGCTGTTCCGTCGAAGCCCAATAGCGAGGGATGTCTGGGAATCGGCGTGTAAAATCGATGATTTCAGCCTGGCCGTTGCCCGGCATATCAGGCAGTAGATCCTTAATCCGATCATCATCAAGTATTAGCGACACCCGCGCGCGCAGCACCTCCTTTTGCAGATGACTTGAAAGCTGCAGCCCCATTAGCTTGATGATCGCCATGCTATCAGCCGCTGTCCATGGGGATATCTCTTTAGAAAAAACAAAAAATTCAGGTGCGCCACGCCCAAGCGCATTGCTGTTTGTTTCAAGGAGCCGTGCATTCACTCCAAGAGCATAGGCATCCAATTTTGCAAGCGTATCCGGCCGAAGAGCAGACAGTGATTGACGGGCGGCACTATAGATCGCCAACCGGCGCATCTTCATATCGATAGATAGTGTGGCCTCGCCAAAAAGCTCCGATAGCCGCCCCTGCGCTGTACGGCGCAGCATGGTCATTTGCCATAGACGATCCTGGGCATGGGCATAGCCCAGGGCAAACAACGTATCGTGGTCATTTTTGCCAAAAATATGCGGCACATTGACCGTATCCCGAACAATCTCGACCGGAGCGATCAGCTGCTCGAATTGCACTGTCTTCGTGTAGTCAGGTAAGGATCTCGACAGAACATACCAGCCAAAAGCAAAAAAAACGGCGCCAATGACAACCAGGCTAAGAATGAGACGCATAAGCCATACAAACATGCGATCCATGGGGTACCTTCACTGGCAGATAGGCGCATTGCCCTACGTTCTGATATCAATAATTTTTATTTTCAGACCTCTACGGGATAATCCTCGTGTATTTTGTCCCCTCGAGCGTGGCGCCGATCCGCAGTCCAGTCTGTGCGAAGACCACTGCAATCGCAGGATTAAACGTTTTTGTGGTGTCGGCTGCGAAAGAGTCGCCTTGATCGCGGTAAGCATATTCAACATTTGCTCCGGCCACCCAGCCCGGTGACGATCTAAACCCGGCCAATGCGTCATCGGTCATGAAGAATAGCACATGCGAATATTGCTGAGCGCCAAATTGCAACCCAGCGCTAGCACCAGCAGCTGAGTAATAATCAACGTTAGATCCACCAATTTGCAGCGCTCCGCGCCCAAAACTGCCTCCCAAGCCAAAACCCGCTTCGGTAATTAAAGGCATGACCAACAAACCGCTGGCGTTCTTGGCCAATTGTTGGGTGCCAGGGTAGGTGTCAAACATAACCTGTAAACTCGCCTCAACGGCCGCATCAATTTGCGGTGAATTGTTCGAGCCGATCGCATTGGAACAGGCCGCTGTGCCACCAAAGGCGAGAAGGCCAAGTGAGAAATGTCGTCGTGTTGTCTGTGTCATAGGTGCTCCGCCTCTTTCTGTCCGGTTTTTCGGATCTAGGGTGAATTTTATATCATTTCCCGTTGCCTGTCACTAGGGAGCCTAGGTTCAACTCGCGCTATTTAAGATTTCGGCAACCTCTGGCGCAAAATAGGTCAACACCCCGTCACATCCGGCACGTTTGAAGGCCATAAGACTCTCGAGCATGACCCGCCGGCCATCAAGCCAACCATTTTGCGCCGCCGCCTGAACCATCGCATATTCTCCAGAGACCTGATAGGCGAAGGTCGGAACGCCAAATTCGCTCTTCACGCGGTAGCAAATATCCAAGTAGGGCATACCCGGTTTGACCATGACCATATCCGCCCCTTCTGATAAATCCCGCGCGATCATGCGCAAGGCTTCGTTGGTGTTGGCCGGATCTATTTGGTAGGTGTTCTTATCACCAGTCAGCGCGCCCGTTGCCCCAACCGCATCGCGGAAAGGTCCATAAAATGCCGAAGCGAATTTGGCAGAATAGCTCAAAATACTGACGTTTTGAAACGCATTCCGCTCTAACATGGCCCTCAAAGCACCGATGCGCCCATCCATCATATCAGACGGCCCCAGAATATCTGCCCCAGACTGGGCTTGTGCCTCGCCCATTTTGACCAGAGCGGCCACAGTTTCATCGTTAATGATCTCACCATCTCGCACGATGCCATCGTGGCCATTTATATTGTAGGGATCTAAGGCAATATCTGTCATGACCATGACGTCAGGCACGGTATCTTTAATCGCTCGAATGGCCCGGTTGGACAGGTTGTCTGGATTCCAGGCCTCTTTGCAATCTTCGGTTTTCAATTCCGGGTCTGTATGAGGAAAAATGCAAATCGCTGGAACGCCGAACCGATGTGCTTTCGCAGCCAAAGCGGGCAACCGGTCAACTGTGTGGCGGCTGACCCCAGGCATGGAATTCACGGGTTCGCAACTGTCTTCTCCGGCCATAACAAAGATGGGCCAAATCAAATCTGCGGGGCTAAGATGTGTTTCACGCACCATCGCCCGAAGCGCAGGATGGGCCCGCATTCGGCGCGGACGCAGAGCAGGAAAAGGGGCTTGGGTTTGAAAACGCGCCATGACTGGAACCTCATTTACATAGAAAGTTGGGTTTTCTTCTGATCGCCTTAGGTGTAGCAGCGACAAAATGCAAATTCCAAATTCAAGTGATCCTTTATGAGCCTAATAGATCTTCTTTCATGGGATGCCTTTGGCAGCGGATGGTTTTGGTCCCTTATTGTTGTGCAATGGTTTTGGCATGGCGCTCAAGTCCTAGGCGTCCCTGTGAATTGCCTTCACTGCAAAGACATTGCACAGCTGACGGTGATCATAAATTGGCATGCCAAACGGCGGATTCGTTCGGCACGCCGCGCACCGCTTTTGATCGTGGCAGCCTTGTCATTTTTGGTATCGGTGGTTTTCATATTGGGGTTTGTGTATCACATAGAAATCTGCGCCGCATCAGCTCTATTGATTGTCCCAGAAGTGATCATTTTTCAGCTTGGTTACCGTACGGCGCAGTCCATTTGCGTCAATCTCTACAGACTTGAAGAATCTATCAAAGCTCTAAAAACACTGCATCTTAAAATTTACGCCACAGGCGCCATGGCGATTTTTGTTGCTGGACTTTTTGGCTATGCGTTCGAGGTCTTGAAATCATGAAAATACAAAAGGTTTGATGCACTGACATGACATCCAATCACATCTTAATGAGCGGCGCCCCCGAAGGCTTTGACGCGACAATATTGCGTAAAGAAGCACAGCAGGGTGGGGTGATCCATGTTGCGCGCGATGCCCATCGTCTACACGCCATGCGGGCCGCGTTGGAGTTTTTCGCGCCTGAGCTGCCCGTCTTTCAGTTTCCCTCGTGGGACTGTCTACCTTTTGACCGGGTATCACCAAATGCTGATATCAGTGCCCAGCGCATGTCGAGCCTTGCTAGCTTTCTCACGCAGATGCCAAATTCCTATGTTGTTTTAACCACGCTTTCGGCCGCCAGCCAGCGCGTGCCAGCGCGGGCGACGGTTGAATCGGCGGTCTTTCGCGCCTCGGTTCACAGCCGCGTTGACGAACAAGCGCTGCGCGCGTTTCTGGTGCGTATGGGGTTCACGCAAGCACCAAACGTAATGGAGCCGGGTGATTATTCGATCCGGGGGGGCATTATCGACATTTTCCCACCCGGACTCACAGAGCCAATCCGTTTAGATTTCTTTGGCGATACGCTTGATGGCATTCGACAGTTCGACCCCGCATCGCAGCGTACAGTGAAATCACTCGAAATGGTTGAATTGTCGCCTGTTTCGGAAGTGATCCTGGACGAGGCGTCAATCCGGCGGTTTCGACAAAATTATCGGATTGAATTTGGGGCTGCGGGCACAGATGATCCACTCTATGAGGCCGTATCAGCCGGACGGAAACATCAAGGGATGGAGCATTGGTTACCATTCTTTTACGAACGAATGGACACTATTTTTGACTATTTGCCGGATGTAACCGTTGTTCTGGACGATCAATCGACCGCGGCGCGTTTAGCCCGCTGGGACACTATCGCCGATCAATATGATGCGCGCAGAACCGCCTTCAGCCAAAAGGGGCGGCTGGATACGGTCTACAAACCCGCGCCGGCGGAATTGCTCTATCTCAATGATGCCGCCTGGCAAGAAGCCTTGGCTGAGCAGCGGCAGGTTGCCCTATCGGTTCTACCACAACCCACCGGGGTAAATGTGCTGGATGCAGGTGCGCGTCTTGGGCGCAATTTTGCGCCTGAGCGCCAAAACGAGGCCCTCAGCCTTTTTGATGCGGTATCTGACCATATCAAGAAAAAGCGCGCAGCAAAGCCGGTGGTTATTACGGCCTACTCCACCGGCGCCAGAGAGAGATTGTCGGGTCTATTGCAAGATGAGGGGCATGGGGAGCTCATCGAGATCCACAACATCAAAGGCCTGCGTGGTGCGGGTACATATCTAACAGTGTCGCGACTGGACTATGGCTTTGAGACAGAAGACCTCCTGGTCATCACTGAGCAGGATATTCTGGGCGATCGGCTGGTGCGCAGCACGAAAAAGCGCAAACGAACCGATAATTTCCTGACTGAGACGCAAAGTTTGAGCCCAGGCGATTTGGTAGTCCATGTGGATCACGGTGTCGGACGATTCAAAGCCCTGGAAATTATCAGCGCGGCAGGAGCAGATCATGAATGCCTGCTGCTTGAATATGCCGAAGGTTCCAAACTCTATTTGCCAGTGGAGAACATAGAGCTATTGTCGCGCTATGGCCATGACGAAGGCCTTTTGGATCGTTTAGGCGGTGGGGCTTGGCAAGCAAAGAAAGCACGTCTCAAAGAGCGCATCCGTGAAGTGGCAGAAAAGCTTATTCGCGTCGCCGCCGAACGGGAGCTGCGCAAAGCGCCGCTTGTGGATCCACCTTTGGGCATGTGGGACAGTTTTTGCGCGCGTTTCCCTTATCAAGAAACCGACGATCAATTGAACGCCATTTCTGATGTGATTGTAGATCTCGGCACGGGTCGGCCAATGGATCGGTTGATTTGTGGTGATGTTGGGTTTGGCAAAACTGAAGTTGCGATGCGGGCGGCATTTGTGGCTGCGTACAGCGGTTTGCAGGTGGCGGTGATCGCACCGACGACGCTTTTGGCGCGCCAACATGCGAAAAGCTTTGCTGAGCGGTTCCGAGGCTTTCCGCTGGAGATCCGGCAATTGTCGCGTTTTGTTTCAGCGAAACAGGCACATGAAACTCGCGAGGGTCTGGCCCGCGGGACAGTAGACATCGTGATCGGAACGCATGCGGTGCTCTCTGACCAAGTACGATTTCAAAATCTTGGGCTCTTGGTTATTGATGAGGAACAACGCTTTGGCGTGGGACATAAAGAAAAGCTCAAGCGATTACGATCTGACGTGCATGTGCTCACACTGACAGCAACCCCGATCCCTCGGACCTTACAATTGTCTTTGACGGGCGTGCGGGATCTGTCGATAATTGGCACGCCGCCAATCGACCGGTTGGCCATTCGGACATACGTCAGTGAATTTGACACCATCACCCTGCGAGAAGCGCTATTGCGCGAACATTATCGCGGCGGGCAAAGTTTTTTCGTTGTACCACGCATTGAAGATATTCCCGATATGGAGGCATTTTTGCACGAGCATGTGCCGGAAGTCTCCGTTGTGGTGGGACATGGTCAGATGCCAGCCGGTGAATTAGATGATAAAATGAATGCGTTTTATGATGGCAAATATGATGTACTTTTAGCCACGACCATTGTGGAGTCAGGTCTTGATATTCCCACAGCCAATACGATGATTATTTACCGCGCGGACATGTTCGGCCTATCACAACTCTATCAAATCCGTGGGCGGGTCGGGCGATCCAAAACCCGTGCTTTTGCCTATTTGACCACCAAGCCCCGCACCAAACTCACGCCAACTGCCGAAAAACGCCTGCGGGTTTTGGGGTCACTGGACTCGTTGGGGGCGGGTTTCACGCTGGCCAGCCAAGATTTGGATATTCGGGGCGCCGGCAATCTTTTAGGCGAAGAGCAATCGGGGCAAATGCGCGACGTGGGCTATGAGCTTTATCAGCAAATGCTCGAAGACGCGATTGCCAAGATCCGGTCGGGTGAGACCGAGGCCAATCTGGATAACGACCGATGGGCGCCGCAAATAAATCTCGGGGTGTCTGTCCTGATCCCTTCGACTTATGTGCCGGATCTAGACGTGCGATTGGGCCTGTATCGTCGATTGTCGTCTCTTGCCACAAAGGTTGAGCTGGAAGGCTTCGCAGCCGAGCTGATCGATCGTTTTGGGCCTTTGCCCAAAGAGGTGAATACGTTGATGCTCATTGTGCGCATTAAAGGCATGTGTCGCAAGGCTGGGATCGCCAAGCTGGATGGCGGACCCAAAGGGGCGACCATCCAGTTTCACAATGATAAATTCGCCTCTCCCAGCGGTTTGGTGGCATTCTTGGAGGATCAACGCGGCCTTGCGAAAATCCGTGATAATAAAGTCGTTGTGCGGCACGATTGGGGCCGCACGTCGGATAAAATCAAAGGAGCCTTCGGCATTGCAAAGGATCTTGCTGCGCTTGTGGCCGCAGAGGGGAAGCGCAAAGCCTAGAGTTTGGCCAATTGTCCCTGTAACTCCAATATGATCGACGACCATACCTCTGGTGGTTGCGCACCCGGCACCGCATGTTGATTGGCAATAATGAATGTTGGCACAGAATTGACGCCCATTTTTCGGCTATGGGCGTCGCGCTCTTGGATCATTGCCCGGTCAGCATCGCTGTCAAAAAGCCGGGCGATGACATCACGTTCAAGGCCAATCACCTCGGCAATGTCACACAAAGCCTCGCGGTTTCCAATGTCGATACCCATGCAAAAATAGGCTTGAAACAGCGCATCCACCACCGCATTTTGCTTTTCCTCCAATCCGGCCCAATGAATGAGACGATGGGCATCGATGGTATTAGGCGTCCGCTTCATGGTGGCAAAATCAATTGGCAGGCCAAGCGCTTGCGCGGTCTGCTCAATCTGTGAATATACTTTGACCGCCGCCTCTTTTCCGCCAAATTTGCGCTCTAAATATAGGCGGCGGTCCATGCCCTCCGCCGGCATGTCAGGATTGAGCTGAAACGGATGCCATTCAAGTGTGAACGGATGATCTGGATGGTCAGCCATTGCCTTTTCAAGATGGGTTTTGCCGATATAGCACCAGGGGCAGATCGGATCAGACATTATATCAAGCTTAATCATAACTGAGGCTTCCAGAATTGGGGCAGGGCCGCCCGGATCAATTTTCCATTCGCGTTACGCGGCAAGGCGGGAACTGATTGTACAATGCGAGGTTGTTTATAGCGAGCCAAGTCCCGCGCGACCAGTGCATCGATCTCGGCCAGATCACAGAGCTGCTCGACCACAACGAATGCGGCTATGACAAAAACACCAGGGCGCACCTCAACTTCGGTGACACCGGCCTCTATAACACCGCGGCAAGCCTCCAATATTTGTTCAATTTCCCGTGGCGCAACGCGGTAACCACCGGCATTGAGGATATCCCCGCTGCGCCCAGCAAAATCAATCCCACCATCTGCATACATAAGCCCTTGGTCCGCAGTGTGATACCAGCCGTTTTTTAGGGGTAGGGCGATCGCCGCATCCTCAACATAGCCCAGCATCAAACCCGGATCCCCGCCATCGACCGCAATGGTCCCCACCTGCCCAAGTGGCGCCAAGTCATCACCGTCAAAGATTGCAATCCTACGTCCGGGTTGCACGGAAAGATGCTCGGGCGCCGATGGCGTTGCAGAGAGAAAGGTTGAGCATTCGGTCATGCCAAAGGCCTCACAAATAGGGGTTTGGGTGCGGTCTTGCCAGCTGACGCGTACAGGATGCGTCAAAACATCACCTGCGCTCAATCCGTGGCGCAGACTCGGTGGGCATTCAAAGGGCTGTTGCAGCAGCCGCCGGTAAATTCCAGGGGCGGCGGCGAATAGGCTCGCCTTTTCCGCCCGCATGATTTGCCACAAGTCAGCCGGGTCTTGCGTATTAGGAATGACAGCGCTGGCCCCAATCGCCCAGGGGTCCATCAATCCTGTTCCCAATGTGTAGGTCCAATTTAAAGCACCGGCATGCATCATGACATCTTGCGGTGTCAGGCCATACCAGCCATCCCACATCATCCGGCGCGCCCAAACCGCACGATGGGCATGCAAAACAGCGCGCGGCTGGTCAGATGTGCCTGAGGTGAAAATGATATAGCCGGGCCGATTGGGATCACCTAAGATCGGCCAAACGGGGGAAAGGTTTTGGAATTTCTGTACCTGCTGGCTGTCCAATGTCAGACCGTCAAACCCAGCCGCGCCAAACTTTGGGTCACAAATCACGGCTTTGGGCTGTGTTTTGCCGACCAGCGCCTGGACCTCGCGATCCGTCAAAGCAATTGAACACGGCATCGCAATCGCATCCAGCGCTGCAAGAGCCAAAAAGCATATCGGAAAATCAAACGTATTGCCGATACGCAGCATAACACGATCTCCAGCGCCGATGCCCGCTTGGCGGAACCCTGTGGCCACGCCAAAAACCGCCTGTGCAATTTGTGCATAGCTGTATCTGCGCGCAATACCTGCCTCGTAGACTGTCAAAGCAATTTTATGTGGCGTTTTGTTCGCGGCACTCAAGACATAGGCCGCCAAATTGAAGTTCTGGGGGCAGGGGGCCGCAGGAGAGAGATCGATCAAGGCATCCATGAAGCTCCGCTAGCCTGCGTTAGCTCAGGTTGCAAGCCTTGTACGGGCAGTTTATGACGAACCTATGACAAAAAATGATCCCAGTTCGATTATCCAAATCGCCCGTGAAAATGGCAATTCTGAAGATGGATTGCCCCTAAACCTCGGGTTGCGCGTGCGCGAGTTGCGCAAGGCGCGGAATTGGACTTTAGAGCAAGCCGCAAGCCAAGCTGGTTTGGCCCGCAGCACCCTATCAAAAATCGAAAATGGACAAATGTCTCCGACCTATGATGCGTTAAAGAAGCTTGCAATTGGTTTAGAAATTTCCGTGCCGCAGCTCTTTACCCCACCTGTCAATGATCAAATCAACGGCCGTTTGGCACATACCAAAGCCGGCGAGGGTCAAAGCCATGTCACCGCCACCTATGAGCACGAGCTCTTAGCCAATACATTGTCGAAAAAGCGTATGTTGCCATACCGCGCGGTCGTACATGCCCGTTCTATGGAAGAATTCGACGGCTGGGTCCGCCACGATGGGGAGGAATTTCTCTATGTGCTGACGGGGGTGGTCAAGCTTTATACGGAATTTTATGAGCCGATTGAGATGCGCCGGGGCGATAGCGCCTATTACGACGCCTCGATGGGGCACAATGTAGTGACGCAAAGCGCGGAAGATGCTACGATTTTATGGGTCACATCCCTCGGCTAAACCTTTGTTTGGCGATCAAATACCGCTTGCACTGCCAAAAGTGCCAAGACCATCCCGATCAGTTGGCACAGGATAAACATTGGTGCATGGGCCGGATAAATGCCTGCAAATGTATCTGACAGAGCCCGAGCGATGCTGACGGCTGGGTTGGCGAAACTGGTGGAAGCAGTGAACCAATAAGCACCTGTAATATAAAGCGCCACCATTGAAGCAATAGCTTTGGAATTTTGGGCCAAACCGCCAAAAATAATCAGCAGCAGCCCAAAACTTGCAAAAATTTCCGATATCCAAAGCGGCGCACCGGTTCGCGGTGTTTGCGACAGTTGAAACAAGCTTTGGTCAAACATGGCATGGGTCAATAGGACACCCGCTATTGCGCCAAAAACCTGCGCCATAATAAAGGTGCAGGCGTGTTTGATTGACATGTCACCGCGCAGCACAAAGGCTAGCGTTACAATGGGATTGAAATGCGCACCAGAGACGGGGCTAAATAGGGTGATAATGCAATAAAGCATGCAGCCCGTCGCAATGGCATTGGCCAATAGCGCCAAAGCAATATTTCCATCGGCAAAGGTCTCAGCCATGATCCCGCTGCCGACCACTGCAATTAACAAGAAACTTGCACCCAAAAACTCGGCGAAAATCGAATTTCTCACTGTGAACCTACTCTAATATTTACCCAAGCACCTATTGTACCTCATACCACCATACATCGGGCAAAAACCCAATCCAATCACCATACATCGGCAGCCGTTGGGGGTATTTGATTTCTTTGACATGGGCCAATCTGCTGAAAGAGCTTGTATGGATTGGAATCACATAACGACCCGCGGTTAAAATCCGGTCCAGCGCTTTTACGGCTGCAAGAAATTCCTCACGGCTGGTTGAACCAACTAATTTGGAAATCATCGCTTCTGCAGCGGGAGAGTTCATACCCATCCAATTTCGGGTGCCGGGCTGCTCCACCCCATAGCCCCCCCAATAGAGCATCTGCTCATTGCCGGGGCTGAGCGACAGGCCACGCCGATAATAAGCCATATCAAAGTCATAGATCTGCGTGCGCTCTTTATATTGCGCCGAATCCAGCACCTCGGTGGTGAGGGTAATTCCTAGACGTTCAAGGGCTTGTTGATAAATGTCCATCATTAATTGACTTTCCGTATCGCCTTGTTTCAAAGCAACTTTAATTTCAAACGGCACGCCCTGGGCGTCGCGGCGCAGACCGTCTTGCACGGTCCAACCGGCTTGAGAAAGCAAAGCATCAGCTGCGCGAATATTCCTGCGATTGCGCGCGCTGCCATCCGATTGTGGCAAGCGGTAGCCCTCAATCGTGCCGGGTAGAAGATGACCCGCAAACGGTTCCAACAACTCAAGCACCCGACCCTTGGCCGGTCCTTCCCCCATAGACAGCACCGAATTTGAGAAATAGGAGGTGATCCGCTCCTGCCGCCCGCCGGTGTTGGCTTGATTGATAAACTCAAAATTAAACGCCGAGATTATAGCCTCGCGGACGCGCCAGTCTTCAAACTTGGGTTTTCGGGTGTTCATCACAAACCCCGTGATGCCGCTGGGGCGTTGATGGGGAATGATGGATTTGACGATCTTCCCGGTTTGAACGGCGTCAAAATTATAAGAATTTGTCCAGCGCTCCGCGTTCAGCTCTCGGAATGAGGAAGATTCGCCCGCTTTAAACGCTTCAAACTGCACAGATCCATCGACGTAGAAATCCAGCCTGATTTCATCAAAATTATTTGTCCCCCGACGAAATCCAAGATCTTTGCCCCAATAATCTGGATTGCGCATCAGGCGGACATAGTTTCCAGGCTCAAAATCGCCTATGACGTATGGCGCACTGGAAATGGGGATGACATCAAGGCCGGAATTTTCGAAATCGGCTGTTTCCCATTGTGCCTTTTTCAAAATTGGTCTGAGACCCACCAAGAGTGCCAACTCACGATCTTCAGCCACAAAGGTGAATTTCACCTTGCGCGGTCCAGTCTGGGTTATCGTCTCAATTTTTTTCCAAAGCCCATGGTAGCGCGGATGGCCGATGGTTCCCAAAGTTTCATATGACCAAATTACATCCTCAACTGTCACCGGGCTGCCATCAGAGAATCGTGCTTCTGGATGTAGCGAAAATTCGACCCAGCGGCGGGTTTCATCAGTCTCAATTGATTCGGCCAATAGCGTGTAGAGGGTGAAAGGCTCGTCGTAAGAGCGGCCCATCAAGCTCTCGTAGGCCAGAAACCGAAGCTGCCAAGGCACAGAGCCTTTGCGAACATGCGGATTGAGTGAAGTGAAGGTGCCACCTTCTGCGGAAACGATGGTTCCACCCTTCGGAGCGTCCGGGTTCGCATAGGGAAGGGACACAAAATCATGTGGTAATGCAGGCTCGCCATACATAGCTATGCCATGTTGTGGGTTTGCCATTACCAAATTGCTTGACAATAAAGCACTGGCAATAACCGCACCAAACAGTTTCGATTTGATCCCATGTACAAGTATCATCTGGAGCTCGTCCTTTTATGTTTGCCAAGCTTTAGCCACAAGCTAGCGTGCAAATATTACATTTTCAAACTTTTAGCTTGGAGCCGCTAAACAGATTGTTTATGGTACTCTCACTGCTCGATAGGTTTCTTGCCTGTATGAAACCTGCCTCAATAACTTAACGCCAGCTTCGTGCTGGCGTTTTTTTTGTGCCGAGTGACCCGATGAGAACGCTCAAGAGCTGAGCAAAAAAGCTGCTATGGTCCACATAGTCATCCCAACCAAAACATCCAGCACCCGCCAGGCCGTGCCCGATCCCATAACATGCGTCAATATTCTCGCACCGATTCCGAGGCTGCAAAAAAACACCAAAGAGCCGAAACTGGCACCAGTCGCGAAGGCATAACGCAGGCTGTCAGCATTATATTGTGCGGATACGGCACCGATGAGGCCAATTGTGTCGAGATACACATGCGGATTTAAAAACGTGAAACCGGCCAGTGTAATCAATGTCTTTTTGAGACCCTTCCGTCCTTCACCAAGCTCCAAACTATAATCGCCAAGATAGGCTGCCCAGAAGCGTAGAGCGCCATAGGCAAATAAGAACAATGCGCCGCCCCAGGTAATCAGACGGGCGAGTCCTGGAGCCAACTGCGCTATAACTCCAAAGCCAATCACCCCAGTCCAAATGAGGAGCGCATCGCTTGCAGCAGCAAATAGGCAAACCGGCAAAACATGGCTGCGTAGAATGCCTTGGCGCAGTATAAACACATTTTGCGCGCCCACCGCCAAGATCAGCGACATGAGAGTGATAAACCCTGTGAAAAAGGCCTGCGTCATGTGGTGGTTGGCGCGTTGTCTTCAGGATAGACTAGGCCCGCCGATATAATGAGCTTTGCTGCATCTTCGACTGACATCTTTAGCTCTTTAATATCCTGGCTCGGAACAAACAAAAGAAAGCCAGAGGTCGGGTTGGGCGTTGTCGGCACGAAAACCGATACGAATTGACCGCCATTTGGCGCATGGGTCGCAACTTCGCCACGGGCGGTGGTGGCGACAAAGCCGATCACCCAGATCCCTTTGCGCGGATATTCAATCAAACAGGCGCGATCGAAACTGCTATTCTTTTGGCTAAATACCGTTTCTGCGATTTGCTTGACACTGCTGTATATTGTGCGCACCACGGGCATCCGGCGCACCAAACCTTCGGCCCAACGCAGCAACGACCGCCCAACGAAGCCTTTGCCGAGCCAGCCAACAAAAAAGGTGAACAACAAAAAGACAATGAGACCAAATCCGCGAATGTCATATTGATCACTCAGCTGGATATCGAAAAGAGTTTGGATATAGCGATCGGGCTGATAGCTGTCCGGGACAATCGCCCAGACCCGTGCATCGATCCAGCCCACAACTGACCAAATCAACCAAGCGGTCAACCCGATTGGCGCGATAATCACCAACCCAGTAAAAAAATTTGAGCGCATTGCGCCCATCCATCCTTGACGTCTTTGGTTTTGATCTGGTGACTTTTTCATAAAGTGTCCTGTATCCCTATCGTCTGAGGTTTAGCCAGCACACTTGTGCGTGACAAGATTTTTTGTTTGCACGCTCATGATTTTGGTAATTCGCAGCAAGATTTGGCAATCTGCGCGGCCAGACGCGCATTGTTTTTCACCAAGGAAATATTGGTTTGCAGAGAGCTACCCGCAGTCAGCTCAAAGATACGATTCAGTAAAAACGGCGTAACAGCTTTGGCGCTAATGCCCTGCCTGTGAGCCTCATGCAGGGCCAGCTCGATCATTGGGCCAATCTCTTCGGCACTGATTTCATCGGCCTTTGGTACCGGATTGGCAATCAATTGGCCGCCACTCAAGCCCAAGGCTTGGCGCATGCGCAATCCGGCTACAATCTGCTGAGGGGTATCGCAGCGCAGGGGGGCTGGAATATCGCTTGTTTGCGACCAAAAGGCGGGCATGACGTCTTGACCGTAGGCAATCACAGGAATCCCATAGGTTTCAAGAACTTCCATGGTTTTTGGAATGTCGAGGATGGCTTTTGGCCCAGCGGCCACAACAATAACCTCGGTGAGTGCCAATTCGCGCAAATCAGCCGAGATATCAAAGGTGAGCTCTGCTCCACGGTGCACACCGCCAATGCCTCCAGTGGCAAAAACCTCAATCCCGGCAGCCTGCGCTGCGACCATTGTAGCAGCCACGGTGGTAGCGCCGCTTTTGCCATCGGCCATAACAAAGGCCATATCTGCACGCGACAATTTTGCGACATCGCTTGCCTGCGCCAAATCTGTTAATTGCTCTGGATCCAATCCGATATGCAGCCGACCATTCAGGACGGCGATGGTCGCCGGTACGGCTCCCGCGTCGCGCACCTCTTGCTGTACCGCCCGCGCCACATCCAAGTTCTGCGGATAGGGCATACCATGGGTGATGATCGTACTTTCCAGCGCCACAACCGGCTTGGAAAATTCAGCCCCTGTCCGAATATCCTCTATCTCGGCGCTGTAGGTCAATTTCATATTCTATCCCTCTGATTTCCATGAAACATAAGCCGCCGCGGCATTTGAAGCCGATTTGAGCGCCTGCAATGCGCCGGCGCCGCGCAGCTCTGCGGCAATATGTGCGGCCATGAATGTGTCACCTGCGCCTGTGACACGGCTAGCCAAAACAACCGGCGGCTGGGCGAGGACACAACCGTCACCATCAGCTTTTGCGGCGGCATTCGGACCATGGGTCACCACTGCGCGATTGGCCCCGCGCGCAACCAAAGCTGAAGCGGCCAGTGCCGCATTGCCAACATCACACCCCAAAATCAACTCTGCTTCTTCGACATTGACATAAAGCGTTGCGCCCGGATGTTCCAACAGCGGCAGCAATCGCTCCGCTTTCCCTGGAGAGGCCGGTGCTATCCGCAAATCAGCGCGGTCAAAGAGCGGGGAGGCGGCAATCTGCGCCAAAAGCCCATCAGTCAGATTGCCGTCCAGCGCAATCAATCCATCGAAGGGCCGCTCCGCCCGTCCCAGACGCCCGTCAGCAAGCGGGCGCAAAATTTTGTCTCCCGCCGTTTCAAGAGAACGGGCATCTGCAATTGCAGCAATGAGCCCATTGCTTCCTTCAATGGCAATATAGCGGTCGGTCGGTAGGTCCTGGGAGCGGTAAAGAAAGTCCGTGTTGAGTCCCAAGAGTTCCGCGGCAGCAATCAGTTCCTGCCCATCAAGATCTTGCCCAACCACAGATAGCAGTGCCGGATGCATATCAAACTTCTTTAGGGTCATGGCAATATTCATAGCCACGCCGCCAGGCAGGCGTGTGATAAAGCCTGGAACATCTGATCCGGCACGCATGATATGGGTAGAGCGGCCAATGACATCCCACAGCACCGAACCGATGCACAATATATCTGGAGCCTGAGTCATATGGGCTTGTGGCAAACTCATCTGTGAGAGACAAGTGCTTTTGCGTATTGCGACGCGGATGGCGATCACCCTGCGCGACTTTGTGAAACGCACCAAACAAGAGTGTGAGTAAACGCTTGCTATTTTGTTAAAAATCTTCTACAGGTGTCACGCGACGTTACATCTATCGGCATAACTGCTCCTTACGGCTCAGTCTTTCGATCTAGCACTGACTTAGCCACACTGCTGCATTCCGCGGGCAGATTAAACAAGGAGAACGACGATGGCTACAGGCACCGTCAAATGGTTTAACACTTCAAAAGGCTTCGGCTTTATCGCACCCGATGGCGGCTCTAAAGATGTATTTGTACACATCTCTGCTGTTGAGCGTGCCGGCTTGACTGGTTTGAATGATGACCAAAAAGTAACATTCGATATCGAACCTGGCCGTGACGGCCGCGAAAGCGCGACAAATATCGCTTTGGCATAAGGGCAGGCCTTCGATTTTGAGCCAATACCTTTCAGATTTGTAACGGGCGTGCCGGAAATGGCGCGCCCTGTTAGCTTTTTAGCCGCAAACGCTGAGAAGTAATGAAAAACCCTTTGAATATTCCTTGTTTGTGGCGCTTTTCGCTTGCCAAGATACAGGGGGGCGCTTAAAGCAATCGTACTTCGCAGGCGGGGTTTGGGCCTTTGAGGGAGAAATCCTCAAGTGTCCGCCGGTTGAGAGCAATCTCTGACATCCCCGCTGAGGCATAAACCGGAAAGGAAATGGCAATGGCCGCAGATTTCACAATGCGCCAGCTCTTGGAAGCAGGCGTACACTTTGGACACCAGACACAACGCTGGAACCCACGTATGGGTCAATTCATCTATGGAGAGCGTAACGGCATCCATATCATGGATTTGACACAGACCGTTCCAATGCTCGATGCCGCTTTAAAAGCCATCCAAGACACCGTTGCAAAAGGCGGCCGTATCTTGTTCGTTGGTACAAAGCGTCAAGCTCAAAATCCAGTTGCAGAAGCTGCTGAGAAATGTGCGCAATATTACATGAATCACCGTTGGCTGGGCGGCACGCTGACCAACTGGCAAACCGTGTCCAAATCTATTAGTCGTTTGAAAGACATTGATGAAAAAATGGAAACAGGTTTTGCAGGCCTGACTAAAAAAGAGCGTTTGGGCATGGAACGCGACCAAGCCAAATTGCAGGCCTCATTGGGCGGTATCCGTGAAATGGGCGGTGTTCCTGATCTGTTGTTCGTCATCGATGTGAACAAAGAAGATCTGGCCATTGCAGAAGCTAAAAAGCTGGGCATCCCAGTGGTGGCTGTGGTTGATACAAATTGTCCACCAGATGGCATTGATTACGTTATTCCTGGCAATGACGACGCAGCGCGAGCGATTGCTCTCTATTGCGATCTTGCAGCGCGTGCAGCCTTGGAAGGCATGTCGACACAGCTGGGCGCCGCTGGCGTTGACCTAGGCTCTATGGAAGAGACTGTCGCGGAGGAGGCCATGGTTGAAGCCGCTGCGGAAAATGCTCCAGCCGTTGAAGCTTGATCCCAGATTGGAAGGTTACATCGGTGTCGGGAAACCGCAGCTGATATTCTCTATATAGGAAAAGGAACACGATTATGGCGATTACTGCTGCAATGGTGAAAGAAATGCGCGAGAAATCTGGCGCAGGCATGATGGATGCCAAAAAAGCACTGACCGAAAACGATGGCGATATGGAAGCGGCAATGGATTGGCTGCGCACCAAAGGTCTCGCCAAGGCTGCAAAGAAATCCGGTCGTACAGCTGCTGAGGGCCTTGTGGCCGTGGCCGTGCAAGACGGCAAGGGTGTTGCGGTTGAAGTAAACTCAGAAACTGATTTCGTCGGCAAAAACGCAGATTTCCAAACTATGGTTGCGAAAATAGCGACCGCTGGATTGTCCGCAGACAGCACAGAGAGATTGGCCGCGACTGTCGTGGACGACAAGCCTGTGGCCGACCTCATCACAGATGCGATTGCCACCATTGGAGAGAACATGTCTTTGCGCCGTATGGCAGCAGTTTCAGCGGAAACGGTTGTGTCCTATGTTCACAATGCAGCTGCCGACGGTATGGGCAAGATCGGCGTCTTAGTTGGCATGTCTGGCAACAATGAAGCTTTCGGCAAGCAGGTTGCAATGCATATCGCGGCGGCCAATCCTGCAGCTTTGAATGAAGCTTCTCTCGATCCTGCGGTTGTTGAAAAGGAAAAGCAAATACAGATGGATATTGCCCGCGAAAGCGGCAAGCCTGAAGCTGTAATTGAAAAAATGATAGTGGGCCGGATGAAAAAATTCATGGCGGATTCAACGTTGATGGGTCAAACTTTTGTGGTTAACCCAGATCTGACGGTTGAAGCAGCGGCCAAAGAAGCTAACGTCGAGGTCACAGGATTTGTGCGCCTTGAAGTGGGCGAGGGCATTGAGAAGGTAGTGGAAGATTTCGCTGCCGAAGTTGCGAAAACGATGAAAGGTTAAAACACCCTGAATCGGATTTTAAAAGGCGTCCTTCGAGGCGCCTTTTTTGCTTTTGAGGCGGCGCGGCGTCTCAGTGCTTCTCCTGGTCATCCAACAAGGTTTATTTACTTCATAATCTATATTATGTTAAATTATAACCTCAAGACTATAACACTTGGCCCGATCATGCCTCAGGAATTACCGTTAACCCATTGGCAAAGCGTCGCATATTAGACTGATAGCCCACAGCGGATTCTAGAAGCCCTTCAATTTCCGGTTCGGTCAAGCCACGCACTACCTTGCCGGGCGCACCCACGACCAGAGAATTGTCAGGTATAATTTTGCCTTCGGTGATCAAAGCGCCGGCGCCGATCAAGCAGTTGCGGCCAATATGAGCACCGTTCAAAACGATGGCGCCCATACCAATCAGGCTTTGGTCGCCAATCGTGCAGCCGTGCAAAGTTGCTTTATGCCCGATGGTGCAATTGCGGCCTATGCTCAGAGGATAGCCAATATCCGTATGTAGAACAGAATTTTCCTGCACATTTGAGCCTGACCCAATGTTAATCCACTCATTATCCCCACGCAGCGTTGCGCCAAACCAGACCGAAGCGCCAGCCATAAGGCGCACTTTTCCGATCACATTGGCGTCTGGCGCCACCCAATAATCAGAATTATTAGGAAATTCTGGTTTTACTTCCAATAACTTATAAATCATTGTTCATCTCAAATTCGGTTTGCAGCGCGCGGACATGTTCGACCAGACCGGGCTGTTGACTCCGGCGCAGGCGCTCAGTTGTGACAATGGTTTTCAACTTTTCTTCCGTGGCATTGAGGTCATCATTAATTAGGACGTAATCATACCCAGACCAATGGCTTATCTCATCCCAGCTCTTTTGCATTCGCTTGGCGATTGTCTCGGCGGTGTCTTGACCCCTGCCCTCAAGTCGGCGTTGAAGTTCTGTGATAGAGGGTGGGAGGATGAAAATTGACAGCACATGCTCTTGCAATGCGGAGTTCGAAATCTGCTGCGCGCCTTGCCAGTCAATGTCGAATAGGACGTCCTGGCCCTTGGCGATGGCCGCCGCAACAGGCCCCGTGGGCGATCCATAAAACTTACCAAAAACATGCGCGTGTTCCAGCATTTCACCATCGCGGACTTGGCGTTTGAAATCCAATTCATCAACGAAAAAATAATCTTCTCCGTCCACCTCTCCCTTGCGCATCGCACGGGTGGTTGCTGAAACTGAGAACGCCAGTGAGGTATCCCAACGCATCAGCCGTCTCGCAAGCGTGGATTTACCTGCCCCGGAAGGAGATGACAAAATTATTAACAGGCCACGCCGCATTATCTCACTCCACATTTTGCACTTGCTCGCGCATTTGATCTATCAAGACCTTCATTTCAAGTCCAATGGCCGTCAATGCCGCTGCCCCTGACTTGGAGCAGAGGGTATTAGCCTCACGATTAAACTCTTGCATCAGAAAATCAAATTTCCGTCCGGACGGCAGCACGGACAACAGCAATAGCTGCGCCGCTGCCAAATGGGCCTGCAGACGGTCAATTTCCTCAGTGACATCACTTTTCACCGCTAAAATCGCCATTTCTTGCGCCAAACGCTCGGGATCAACATCTTGTTTTAGACGCGCCAAAGCGGCCCTGAAATTTTCTTCAAAGCTTTTAGCTCGGTCACTCAATGTGTCCTGCGCTTGGACGATCAGCCTTTCCGTCTGCATCAGACTGTCGGAGAGGATGCAATGCAACGCTGCACCTTCGGCTTTTCGGGAGGCTTGAAATTGGGCAAGCAGCTCTGGCATATATCCAGACAAAACCTGCATGACCTCTTGCTGCGCTGCTGTATTGGCTTCCACATTTATAAATCCATTTTGCGTCGCGATTTCAGACAGACTCAGCGGTGCTACAGACAGGCCTTTTGACGCGGCAAGATCCGCCAAAACAGAAGCATTGGACAATATATGTTCCAATTTATCCGGATCTATTTGCCTCTGGCCCTGTTCGATCCCATGAGAAATTTTCAGTGAAAATTGCAACGATCCGCGTGCAACCTGGGATGAAATGGCCTTGCGTACAGTTTGATCAAAGCCAGTCAACCACTCAGGTACCCGCGTGCGAATGTCCAGTCCTTTATTGTTTACACCGCGCAGCTCCATGGACCAATCATAGGGGCCAGACGCGCCACTCATGGAGGCCATGCCCGTCATTGATGTTAACATGCCACCCTCCCAAGCCGACCTATTCTGTCTACGTTAAATTTTTCTTCAATAAAATGTTAAATTTGAATGAAATTTTTAACACTCTTTTTATCAAAATATTGAGAACGTGGTTATCAGAACCTTAACCACAGTCTTGCCGGTTTAACGGTGGGCAATGAGGACCCATGCAATTACCGTTTACGACTATTCCAGCTAGCGTTCACCCAAAACCGGCTACAGCACTCGCTTTACAGCCTGTGGCAAGCCCGTTGCCGGGCGGATCAAATCTCCCTTTGGCCGTCTCTCCCCTGTCATACGCTTAGTCCCTACTTATCTGAAACTTGTGTCATTGGCCTGTCAGCATTGAACCAGAGCGTCATTCGCATTACCAGCGCGCAATTGAACCAGCTGCTGGCGCACGACAGCCGCGGTCAAATGCCAGACAGGCTTTGCCGTCCATCAATCAAACCACGGTTTGAACTTCTGGTTCCACAGGTTTCCGTCCGGCAATCCCCA